>Ga0209483_1000275_pt1 | contig 47421 bp, 41 predicted proteins | sample NGEPerA_FD_184508 | JGI IMG/M metagenome (GOLD analysis project Ga0209483, IMG submission 184508) | Arctic peat soil microbial communities from the Barrow Environmental Observatory site, Barrow, Alaska, USA - NGEE PermafrostL2-A... | ecosystem: Environmental > Terrestrial > Soil > Wetlands >...
GTGCAAACATTTCAGGGCGCAATGTTTGTTGCGCTCGCGTAAGAACGTGACGCTCCATCGTGGCCTGGGTGGAATGTTGAATGTGCAAAATTTCCGCCGCGCCAATGTTTGAGGTAAGCACAATGTAGTGCTTGGAAAAATCGAGCGTGTCGCCGCTCGCCATCGTCACCCGCGCCGCATCCAGAATTTGCAGGAACACATCCAGCACGCGCGGATGCGCCTTTTCAATTTCATCAAAGAGCAAAGTGCCGCATGGCGATTTGTCATAAGCCATTCCCAAAGTGCCGCGTTCGCCCAGCCGCGCGCCGAGCAGCAGGCCGAGCGATTCCTGTGTTTGGTATTCGCTCATGTCGAAGCGGACAAGTTTGTCCGCTCCAAAAAGAAATTCCGTGAACGCCAGCGTGATCTCCGTTTTGCCAACACCCGTCGGGCCGAGGAACATAAAGCTGCCGCGCGGACGGGTTGGCTTGGTCAATCCAAGCTCGCCCCGTTGCAGCACGGAAACCACGCGCGGGATGACATGAGCCTGCCCGCGAATGCGCTGGCTTAAACTTTTTTCAAGCCCTTGCAGCTTCAAATGAAGTGCCGAATCGGAGTTTTTCTTTGTATCCATTGTGTTTTCCATGTCCCAACCCTGCCAAAACGCCGGGAAAAAGTTGTGATGATTTCATCACAACCTGACATGGCAAAAGAGAGTAAAAAGTAGCGTATGAAAATTATATTGCAGACCAAACTGGCGGGATTCACTCCCATACTGGCACAAACTACGGGCAGCCTTTCATCGGGCGCTTCATCGGCGTTGGGCATCGTGATGCTCATCGGATTCATCTTCGGAACCATCTGTGTCGTTGGGGGCGGGTTCGCCATCCGGCGTGGCGACGCCGATACCGGAAAACTTTCCATCATCGGCGGCCTCATCATCGCGGGCGCGCCGGTCATCGTGAAAGCGTTGTTCACGGCCTTCGGCATCGGCAGTTCAACCATTGACGTTGGAACCTTCCAATGAAAAACGGAATCCGATTCACGGAAACGAACAGTTCCGACGATTCCAAAGGCCGGACGTGGGGCTTGGAGGGCGAATTGTTCTGGTTCGTTGTCGGCGGCGGGTTCGCCTTCGTGATGATTCTGCTGCTGTGCTTCAGCGCATTGAAAATGAGCATTTTCACTTCGCTGATTTTGGCGGCGGTGCCGCTGACGCTCTGCCTCATTTACGTCTTCGTGTTTCGTCAGGGAAAACCAGCGGGCTACGACATTGACTGCCTCGACTATTGGTTAAAAGGCTCCGGCTTCACCCCGGATTTTCAAAGGCAACCGGCACATCCATTATGTTTGAAGAATCGCCAAACGGACACTTCATCAACGACCTGATCGTTTTCAATTCGTTGAACGCGGGCGGCTACGTCTCGAAGGGGTTCATCTTCGAGCCGCCCGACATGATTAACGCCCAGGTGTCGGAGTTGAATGAATTCCAAGACCAGCTCTCGTTATTGATGCAGTCAATTACCGAAAATCAACGGCTGCAAATCCAATACTATTGCGATTCTGATTATCGGCACGAACTGTTGCGCTATAATGCCGAGACTCAAAAGGCGACCAACGTCTGGACACGCCGTTCGCGCAACGAACGCTTTGAACGGTATTGGCGGCTGATGACCGAACGCCGTTTGCGGCGGCAACGGCTAGTTTTTTATCTTTCACGAAAAATCGAAACGTCGTCCAAAGGCATCAAATCCGCCGCCGCCCTCACGGAATACTACAACCAGATTTTGGGACAATTCCGCTCGGAGTTCGAGCATACGCACGAAATGTTGACGGAAATTTTCGCCGGACAGGGCGCACGGATTATTCCGATGAAGGACGCTGACCATTTCCGCCACTATAAAACATTTTTGAATCCGTCACTGGCCGAGCGGTTCGACTACGACCCGATTGAAGGTTTTGATCCGCAGCTTTCCATTCAAGAAAATTGCTGGCACAGCGAGGGAGCAGGACAGGCCGATTTCGGTTTCTTCATGGATGGACGTTACCATTCCATCATCGTGTTATCGCGCTGGCCGAAGATGACCTACCCAGGAATCATCCACCGGCTCACCGGCCTGCGGTTGCTCGATTACACCATCACGGTGAATCTCGACCCGCTTTCCGTCCGCAAGGAAATCAACAAGGAAGAAAAGGAACACGACCGCATCGCGGGCGACTATGCCAGCGAGAAAAAACTTTCGCTATTGACCGTGATGGACAAGAAGCAAAAGAAAATCGCCGCGCTCATGCAGGGGCATACCATCCCATTCAAAGTTTTATTTGCCATCCGAACATGGGACAAGAGCAAGGAAGGACTGATTGCCAAAACGACGGCGATTAAAAACGCCATCAATTCGATGAATTCGGCGCAGTATGCGGAAAGCACGCTGCCCAGCACGTCCAAGAAATTGTTTTACCAGACATGGCCGGGCTGGACGTGGAGCAGATACAACGCGCGAAAACTTTACGGCGAGAACCGTTACATCGCCGATATGCTGCCGGTTGCTTCCACGTTCACCGGCCACCTTGATACAGCGGAAGCGATATACGAAGGCCCGAACCAAAATCTGGTCGGCATCAAAACCTTTTCCGGTTCGGCTGGCAATCAATCGCCGCAACACGCGGTGTTGCTGGGCATGAGCGGCACGGGCAAGTCCGTGACCGTTTGCGACCTGCTTTCGCAGACGGAAAATTATTACGCCTATACCGTCATCATTGAAGAAGGATTGTCCTACGGAATCTACACGCAGACGGTTGAACCGGACGCCAAGCCGATTGTGATTCAGCCGGATGGCGACATCACCATCAATTACCTCGACACCAAGGGACTGCCGCTGACCCCGGATCATCTGTCGTCGGCCACCGCGCTCGTCGCGCGGATGGTCGGCTTGAGCCAGAGCGAGGACAAACAAATGCTTCGGCAGGCGCAAATCGCCAAATACGTCAATCTGCTTTACGAGGATGTCTTTCAGGATTGGACGCGCAAAAATGAAAATCAAATGATGGAGGTTGCGCGCCGTGCGTGTGCGCTGGCGCATTATCGCAAAGAAAAAATGCCACCGGGCGCGACAATGCTGGAAGCGTTCGCCGACTTCCGCGACTGGTTGAAATCAAACGAAGATGAAGCGCAAACTTTCGAGCAGCAATTGGCTGAAGGCGAAGTGCTGAAATTCTTGAAAGACCCGAACACGGTCAAAGACGTTCGCAACATCGCCTTTTCTCACTTCAAAACCGACGAGTATCCAACGCACCGGATGTTGCAGGAGTTGATGTCGCTGGACGCAAGCGGCGCGGAACGCGACCAAATTATTGAAATCTCCACGCTGCTTTTACCGTGGTGTCGGGATGGCAACTACGGTGCATTGTTCGACGGCGCGAGCAATCTTTCGCTCACCGGCAAAATCGCCCATTTCGAGCTTGGTTATATCCCTGATTCGGCGAAGGAACTCCGAGCCGCAGCCGGTTTTCTCATCACAAACCATGCGCGCAAGCACATCATTACGCTTCCACGCGCCTTGCGGAAACGGAATGTCTATGAAGAAGTCGCGCGTTTCCTCGACATTTCGGGCGGCGAGGAAATCGTGAAGAAAAGCTACGCGCAGCTTCGCAAATTCAATTGCTGGAACATTTCCATCGTCCAGCAGTATGCCCGCTTCAAACAGTCGCGCATCCGTTCCGCCGTGTTTGGCAACAGCCGCCAGTTTTTCTTGATGCGTCAGAACGACCGCGCCGATCTCGACGACATCGCGCGCGACATCGCCATTCCTGAAATCACGAAGCATACGATAATGAATTACACGCTGCCCGACCATCAGGCCGGGGAGAAATACTCCGCGTTCACTTATCTGCACGTTGATTCCAACCGTCCGATTTGCGGGACGGCTTACAATTTCACATCTTCCGAAATGCTCTATTGCTCCAGTTCGAGCGGCGAGCATTTTGAGAAACGCGCCAAGGAACTGCGCGGCGCGAAAAATGTCACCGAAGGAATTTTAACTTTTGCACGCAACAGAAAAATCACCACCGGCAACCACCGGAGAAAATCATGCAACCGACGAACCAAAATCCGCAGTCGCTAAAGGAACTTCAACTTTCAATCGAGGCGAAACTGCACGCAATCAAGGCGTGTCAACATGAGCTAAACCGTGTGCGACAAAGCCTGAACCGGCAATTACATCGGATAAATTGGCGTCAACTGGCGATAAATGACCAGCAACAACCGATAAATCCTCGCAAACCGAGGCTAAACGCCCATGTCAATTCATTGGACGACCTCGACATTTCCATAAATGCACTCGCCAACTTGTTAAACACATTCGACGATGTTTCAGACGACCTTGCATCTTCAAAAACCCCTGCAAATCCGCAGTTTTTCACTAAAAGGCTTGACGAAAACGCCCGGCAGCACGATTTTTGCAGCCGTCAACACGCAACAAACAACCGAACCATTATGAACATCAGACTATCAAACCAAATAAACATGGTTGGCGCGTGTATCACCACCGCCAACACCACCGAAAACACCGCCGTCTGGAATGGCAACCCGCCGCTGGATTTCACCACCGACATTGCCCAGCTTCAAACCGATTACACCAGCGTCACCGCCAAAGCCGCGCTTGCCGATTCCGCCACCGGCGGCGCGGGCGATGCCAAGGCGCAGGCCGAATCCGCACTTGAAGATGCCGCTTTTATTTTGGCCCGCGCACTTGCCAATCATTTCAAGAAAACTGGCAACCTCGACAACCTCGGCAAAGTGGATTTGAGCAAGAGCCAGATTGTGCAACTCCGCCAGCAAGACCTGCTCGACAAGACCACCGCCATCCGCGACCTCGGCACGGCCACGCTGCCCGAACCCGGCGCAGCCGGACGCGGCGTGACCGCCGCCCGCATCACCACCCTGACGAACGCCATTAATGCCTTTACCGGCGTGATGAATATGCCGCGCGGCCAGATTGTGAACCGCAGCACGCTCTTGAAAGAAGTGGACACCGACACCGCCGACTTGCTGGAACAAGTGGCTGACATGGATGATCTCGTGCAGCAATTCGACGGCACGGATGCGGGCAAACGATTCATCGAAGCGTGGAAACGCGCCCGCATCATCGTGGACACCGGCGGCGGTCACGCCAGCACCCCGCCCACACCGCCAACCCCGCCCGCGACACCGCATCCGTAAAATTAAATCTCGCAAAAGCAAAGCGGCCTTCGGAAACGGAGGCCGCTTTTTTTATGGTGTCATCCGATAAAAACGCTGCTTGAAATTCGTGGCTGCGGAGTCGTTCAAATAAAACATTGCATTCGAGCCGGTAAAATTCGTGAATGTTTGCCAATTGATCAAGTTCGTCGAAGTTTGAACCATGTAATTGGTGTTCATCAAACCGTAAAACGCCAACTGAAAATTTCCGTTTGGCAATTTCTGCGGACTTACAATTGTATTATCCGGCGGTGCTGCCAAGAACGATTGTGACACGCTGGTTGCCGCCGCGTATGAATTGTTGCCCGGTTGCGATGCGCTGACGGTGACAGTTCCCCATCCATTCAGGACGAGAATATTTCCGCTCAACGTCGCCGGACCGGACACAATCGAAAAACTCACCGGCAAACCGGAATCCGCTGTTGCATTAAGCGGGAACGGCGCGTCACCTTGCTTCTGCTGGCTTAATGAGCCGAACGTAATTGTTTGCGGTATCTGACTGACATTAAAACTTTGGAGCACCGGCGCTGCCGCGTTGTAATTTGAATTGCCGGGCTGCCATGCGACTAGATTCACCGTGCCTCCACCGAGGATTGTAAGAACGTTGTTCATGTCCAAAGACGCCGGGCCGGACAAAATATTTAGATACACCGGCAATCCTGAACTGGACTTTGCTGTAAGCGTAAAAGGCGAGTCACCCGCAGATTTATCGGGCAATGGAGCGAAAGTGATGAATTGATTCACAGGAGTTGTCAAAGGTTGGGTCGCGCGAATCGTGTAATTCTGCGAGTCTGTGATAAACAAATCGCCAGATGCATCAACCGCAACACCACTTGGGAAGTGGAATCGCACAAGACTGCCAATCCCGTCTGCACTTCCTGGATTTCCTGATAATCCGGCCAGAGTCGTGACAGCACCAGCTTGTGTGATCTCTCGAATGGCATTATTTCCGTTGTCCGCTACATAGATATTACCCGCCGTATCTATTGCAATGCCAGTGGGAGTGTTAAAACGCGCGGCGTTTCCAGTTCCGTCCGCAGCACCACCGCTTCCTGTAAATCCTGCCAAAGTAGTTACTACTCCTGATGGAGTGACTTTTCGTATGGCAGCATTTTGAACATCCGCTACATATATGTTGCCGGAAGCATCCATTGCCAGCGCCTGAGGAAAATTAAAACGCGCTCCATTGCCAGTGCCATCTGCCGTGCCAAAACTATTTACAAGTCCGGCAAGGGTCGTTACAACACCGGCGGGTGTTACCTTGCGAATTGTTTCATTGCTGGTATCCGCAACATATACATTGTCGTTTGTATCCACTGCGATGCCGCGCGGATTGCCAAACAAAGCTGCGCTTCCAGTTCCATCCGTGCTTCCAAAATTCCCAGCCAATCCGGCCAATGTGCTTACCGCGCCATTCGGCGCGATTTTGCGGATAGTGTCGTTTCCAGAATCTGCTACATAAAGATTATTCGACGAATCTATCGCCAAACCAAATGGGTTGCTAAAATTGGCATTAGTGCCAACACCGTCCGCCGAGCCCTGAATGCCCGCTTGTCCGGCGAATGTGGTAACAGAGCCTTGAGGAGTGATTTTTCGGATTGTGCTAAATCTTACGTCTGCGACATATATGTTGCCTGCCGAATCTATTACCGGACTCCACGGCTGCCCAAACTGTGCGACACTGCCAACTCCATCTGCGACACCCGGATTCGTAACCGAGCCAGCCAATGTAAAATAGGTTCTTGGATCGTTCCCGACAATCTGACCACCCGTATAGGAAGAAACAAAAGTATAATTCGTGGTTTGACCCGCCGTAATCGTCACATATCCGACGAAACCTCCTGTCCAATTATTCGTTCCCCAAAGATAAACGAGATATGTTTGTGGGAATGTGGTATAACTTATTCCGCTGGCGTGAAAATCACTGTCAATGGCATTGAATCCCCATGTCACACCGGCAGCAGCAGCTTGGGGCGGTTGAATCGTTACGATTACAGTTCCCATATTTGGGTCGCCGAGTGCAAAACTGGCGGTCACGGATTCATTTCCATTCATCACAATCGTTGTTGGATTATTTGTGCCGCTGGCATTGCCACTCCAACCTATGAAATGATAACCGGAACTTGCGCTGGCGTAGAGTTGCACGATTTCCCCAGCGGTGTAGATGTTGCCGCTGGCCGCTGGCGAGGCTGAAGCTCCACCCTGCGTGTTGTTGTAATTTAGCGTCAGCAAGTAAGTGTTCGGAGTATTTGCCGTGTATGTTCCGCTCGCGGTAGTCTGTGCATTTGCATTGATGGTCACGATTTGACTGGCCGGAGTCGTGTAGCCAGAAATCGGCTTGAATGAAACCGTGTGCGAACCGGGCGTGAGATAACCGACCACTTGCCCGCTGCTATTGTAGCCCGTTCCGTCAACCTGCCATTGTGCGCCAGCCGAAATTGCGCCTGCCGGTGAAAGATTGACAACGAGCGAACCCGTTGCCGCCGGTGGTGCGGATGGAGCATTTACGGTAAAATATCCCAAGCCAGACGTTTGAGCGCCATTGACGACTTGCACCGTCCAATTCGCCTGATTCGTTCCGGTGGTGATGTTGTAATCAAGTTCGTTTGCACTCACAAAAACCGGCACTCTGCCAGTGTAAGATGTCACGCCGTCATTAAACGTAAGTGTTGAACTACCTGTGAAGCCCGAACCGATGGCGCGGATGAGTTTTGTCTGGCCAACGGGCAGGCCGGTAAAACTGGGAGGCGAGACGGAGGCTATTGAGGGAACGCCGGAAGAAACCACACCATTTACCGTAAGAGTCGCAGCACTGCTCGTTTGACTGTCTTGAGCATTGGTCACGCGGACTCTATAATGGTCACCATTATTTGACGTTTGTGCCGGAGGGGTGATGTAATACAAGGATGTTGCGTAGGGAATATCCACATCATTTTTCTGCCAATGGAAAAATAATGGGCCAGTGCCGCTGGCGGTCACGGTAAATGTGGCCGTATCCCCAACTGAAACGGTGACACTGCTAGGCCCGATAGTGATGCTAGGCGCAGTGGGAGGGCCGGACACAGCAGCATCATGAAAACTCTGCGCAAGTTGACTGCTGGCAGCATTGAAACTGGAAGCAGCTTGATTCGCCTGATAAATAGTTTCAGCGTAGCTGTAAAATTGATCGGATGAAGTAAAAGAATAGCGCGGGTATCCTGCTTTTTCTTCGGTAGTGTCAACGATGTAGAGCCATCCGTCCTCCGTGAATAAAATGTTTGGAGCGTTGTGGCTAGAAATTTGTGAAGCGGTATATTCAGCTCGCGCCAGAAAATAGAGACGGCATTGATCCTTGAAAGCATCGTCGTTAACGACGGTAATCAGGTTGTTCAATGAGGCTTGGATAGGCCAGATCGCGAGTTCAGCCGGGGCAGTTACGCCAGTCAGTCCAGATTCCGAAATCAGTTCCGTGAAGGCAGCGCCGGACGCATAATTGTAAGCGTTCTTTGCGGCGGTTGAATAATCCCCGGTTGATAAAGGTTGAAAAATGGTCGGCGAGTTGACAAGGAAATCAATCCAGTCGGTGTAAGGAACTCCTGAATAGGAAGTGTCCAGAGTTTTGCTGATCACGTCACTGGAGAGATCAAACAGCCCCCAGGTGTTTTGAACGTAGGCGATGGCTTGGTCTTTCGTGATGGTCGCTCTCACTTGCAATGGAGCAACAAGCCCCAAACAAAAAATGCCGAGACAAATTATTTTGGTTATTATTTTCATATTCTGCCCTTCCGTTGATTTTCACCGAGTTTTTCAAATCGCGAAAACTGTGTCAAGTCCAACATTTCTCATATGCGAGAAGCATTGCGACGCACACTTTCAGCGTGGCATCGTCATTGCAAAAACAACTTGGTCAGTTTCTGCGGAAAAAGCGTGGAGAATTGAGCTATCCTGCTTTTGCGCGAAAAATCGGAATCTCGTCGGCGTCGCTGCATCGAATGGAAATGGGCGAGCAAAATGTAACGCTCAAAACTTTGGAACATTTTTTAAAACGCTTCAAATGCAGCGCGAGTGACATTTTTGACGAACGCAATTCTTGACCGAAGTTCTCTCCGATTGATTTCCTGATTTGGCTTTGCAATGTCCGCGAGAAACTTGTCGCCGCCGAAGTCGCCAGCATCAACGAACCCCGCTTTCACGAAAATGTCGAGGCGTTGAAATCGGTTCAGCCGGAAAATTTGTCGGCGACCCAAATTGATGCGCGGCTTGGCGCGTGCTGGATTCCGGTGAAAGACTTTGAAAAATTTGCCAGTGAGTTGCTGGCGGCGGACGACATCAAGGTTTTCTTCACTTCCCAACTTGGCACTTGGACGGTGCAGGCCGGGCCGTTGACCAAAGGCTCGGTTGCCAACACGACCGAATGGGGAACGGATCGCGCCGCCGCTTTGGAATTGATTGAGGACGCGCTGAATTTGCGGACGCCGACCATATACGACAAGGTGAATGACGGCAAAAAGGACAAGCAAGTGGTCAACGCGAATGCCACGGAGGGAGCGCGGGAAAAACAGCAGAAAATCAAAGACCGTTTTCGGGAATGGGTCTGGCAGGACGACGAGCGGCGTGAACGCCTTGCCAAAAAATACAACGAGGAATTTAATGCTGTCCGGTTGCGGGTATTCAACGGGCAACATCTGACTTTGCCGGGTGCGAGCCACGCCATTCAACTGCATCTTCATCAAAAATCCGGCATCTGGCGCATCGTGCAAACGCCGAACACGCTGCTCGGCCATGTGGTCGGCGCGGGCAAGACTTTCACAATGGTTGCGGCGGCCATGGAGTTGAAACGGCTGGGACTTGCCCGCAAGCCATTGTTCACCGTCCCGAACCATATGCTCGGCCAGTTCGCTTCCGAACTGCTCATGCTTTATCCAAGCGCAAACATATTGGCGGCGACCAAGGAAGATTTTGAAAAGCACAAGCGGCGCGAGTTGATGAGCCGCATCGCAACCGGCAATTGGGACGCCATCATCGTCACCCATTCCGGCTTTGAAAAAATCCCGTTGTCCGAAAAATACCGGCGCGACTTTTTCCAGAGCCAGCTCGACGAATTGGAAAGTGCGCTGCGCGAAATCAAAGGGGACAGCGACAACCGGCGCACCGTGAAGCAGTTGGAGTCCGCCAAGAAAAAACTGGAAACCAAATTGGAAATGCTTTCCGCCGGTGAAAAAAAGGACAACACGCTCACGTTTGAAGAACTCGGCATTGACCGGCTCTTTGTGGACGAGGCGCACTATTTCAAAAACCTGTTTTACATCTCGAAAATGACGCGCATTGCCGGACTGCCGCAAACGTCATCCGAACGCGCCTTCGATATGCTTTTGAAGACCCGCTACATTCAGGAGATCAACGGCGGTGGTGGCGTGGTATTCGCCACCGGCACGCCGATTGCCAACAGTGTCGCCGAAATGTTCACGATGCAGCGTTACTTGCAAACCGGGACATTGCGAAAGCAGCAGTTGCAGCACTTCGATTCCTGGGCGGCGACCTTTGGCGAGCCGGTGACGGCGATGGAACTTGCGCCCGACGGCGCAGGCTACCGGCTCAACACGCGCTTCGCGCGTTTCATCAACGTGCCGGAGTTGATGCAAATTTTCTGTCAGGTTGCCGACATCCAGACCGCCGACAAGTTGAAGTTGCCCGTGCCGGAAATGCAGACCGGCAAGCCGATGATTGTTCGCGCGCCGGCCACGCCGGAACTGAAAGAGATTGTTCAAGGGCTGGTCGTCCGCGCCGACGCCATCCGCAGCGGACGGGTTCATCCGAGCGAAGATAATATGCTCAAAATTACGAGCGAAGGCCGCAAGGCGGCTTTGGATCTGCGCGTATTAGACCCGCGAGCGAAAGACCAACCCGAAAGCAAAATCAATCTTGCCGCCGACAAGATTTTTCAAATCTGGCAGGACACGCGTGAAAACCGATGCGCCCAGATGGTTTTTTGCGATTTGTCCACGCCCTCAAAACTGCGCCGCCAGTTTTGCGCTTACGACGACCTGAAAGCCAAGCTGGTGCAACGCGGCATTCCTGCCGAAGAAATCGCCTTCATGCAGGATTACGACAGCGATGTTGAAAAACTCACCTTGTTCAAGGAGGTGAAGGCGGGGAAAAAGCGTGTTCTCATGGGCAGCACCCAAAAAATGGGCGCGGGAACGAATGTGCAGGAACGCCTCGTCGCGTTGCATCATCTCGATGCACCGTGGCGACCCGCCGACGTGGAGCAGCGCGAAGGCCGGATTTTGCGGCAGGGCAATCAGAATAAAATGATCCAGATTTATCGCTACGTCACCGAGGGCAGCTTTGATGCCTATATGTGGCAGACGCTTGAGACCAAGGCGAAGTTCATTCATCAGGTGATGACCGGCGACACGCACATCCGGCACATTGAGGAAATTGATTCGCGCGCCTTGACGTATGCTGAAATAAAGGCCATCGCGTCCGGCAACCCGCTGGTGATTGAAAAGGCATCGGTGGACGCCGAAGTAATGCGGTTCAACAGGCTGCGCTCCCAACACGCCGAAACGCAGTATCGCATCCGTTCCGACCTGCGCCGCTTGATCGAGAAGATTCCTGATTCAAAGCAGCACATCGAAAATCTTAAACTGGACATGGCGCAACGCACCGACACGCACGGCGACGCCTTTCAAATTCTTTTGGAAAAATCAGTGGTTAAAGACCGCGCCATTGCCGGTGAATTGCTCACCCGCATCGCACGCCGGATTTCCGACAGTCACCAGCAGTTCGACATCGGCTCATTTGCCGGCTTTGAACTTTCCGTCCGTTCATCGCTTTGGGGTCGAGTTGAATTCGTATTGAAGGGCAAAAATCATTATGCCTTGGACGCCACCGAAACATCTTTGGGGACGGTTCGTTCGCTCGAATACTTTGTGCAGAACATGGAAGACCGGCTGGCGCACAAACAAATTGAACTGGCAGACGCGGAGAAAAAGCACGGCGAACTGGAAACTAAAATCGGCCAGCCTTTCGAGCATGAAACCAAACTGCAATCGCTCGGCATACGGCAAAAGGAATTGGAGGAGGCTTTGGACATCACCAAAAATCAGGCGGCTAATTCATTGGCGGCGGAAGCCACCGAACCGGCCGTCGAAGTCGAGCCGGAGGCCGAAACCGAATCTGTCCAAACCAATGTGCGGCAATCGCGCGGCAAAACTCCGGCAACCAAAGCGACCGCCTCAGTGCGCGTGGCTATGGCGCATTAAATTTTCGCCCGCCGCGCAGAGTCGCGGCGGAAATCCGTTTAAGGCTTCGTGGAATTGCCGCTGGCATTATATGCTTCGCTGCGCTTGGCAAGGATGCTACGGGTCGGCTCAAAAGCAGCCGCTTCCGTTCCTCCTTGCCAATGCTCGCTTCGCAAGTCGGCGGCCTCTAGGAATTCACGAAGCAGAGCATCAAGCCTTCGGCTTTGAGAAGAAACACTGACAAAGTGAAAATCACGGATGTAGATTTATCAACAGAGCTTCCTGCTCCAGTCCCGCATTGTAACGGTCAATCATTTCGACCACACGGCAGATAGCGGGCAAATCCGAGCGTCGTAGTTGAGCGAGAATCGCTTGACTGTTGCCCTTCTTCAGCAAGTCTCCATTGGAAAATTTGCGAAACCGCGTTTCCAAGTCGGCAGGCAAATGGAGAACAACACGCTTTCCGAGCCGCGCCTGAAGTCGCTGAAATTCGGACAGACCAACGGGGTCGTAGTCCGGCAGATGAAGCAAACTAAAACCGGGGTCAGTCATGCGAGCCAGCCAATCAACAGCGCGATTTGAAATCCGCCCGTGGCCGTAAATTATCAAACCGACGCTGAGGTTAAGTTGATCGGCGACTGCGAACACTGCTGGGTTTTCCACCAGCGCACATGAGCCGCGCAATTCATAGGGACAATCTTTTGTCAGCAGAAAAGAAAAAACGCCATGTGCGACGGTGATCGTTGCCGCACAAACAGGTTTGCCGTCTTTTAACAGGGCATCCTCTCGCCACGCGCGAAGGGAAATGATTTCATTCTCGCTGTTCGCCATCGCCTTCGTATCACGGAATCGGCTCACACTTGCAACGCGACTTCCGGCATCCGTCGGCAAGGTTGCTTCTGGAAAACGCTGGCGGAAAAAGTCTCGCAAGGCGTCGGCATTGTTCACCACGAGTCTGCGGCCAGCACCGCTTCGCTTCCATTCCAACACTCCGCTGTCGAGCATTGGCGCGAGGAGTTTTTGGAATGCCTGACCGCATTGACTGGCGGGCAACGCCCTGTTCTCCACCAATTCGCGCAGCTTGGTTTGAGCTTGGGCTTGGAGTTTCATCGCTTGCTGGCAGCGGACGCGCGTTTGACTGCCACGCGATGTTTATGGCGAAGCACAATGCGCCCCTTTTGAGGTTGCAGAAAGTAAAGCGCGTCCACTTCGCTCACGGACTCTGGCGCGGCAGTGATGGCAATGAAGCCGAGCTTGCGCGCGGTAGTCAGAACAGCGTGGCGGTTGGTTGGGTCGAGCGAATGAATCTCATCAAGGAAGAACGGCACTTCGCAGAGCAGTGACTTGCTGGAGTCTTCCCGCAGGAGACTGCGAAGCACGAGCAGATTGAACAGAACTTTAATGGTGATGGTCGTTCCGTGTGATTCAACGCCTTGCTTGAAGTCGTGATAGTGGTGCGGTTTTCCGTCATCGCCGGTGACGGTGAAGCGCAGTGTGAACAGATCAGCGTAACGCAGCAGCGGATTGTTCTCGAACTTCTGGCGGAAACTGCCGAGCACGGCTTCGAGTCGAGTGCTGTCGTCGAACAGTCCGGGCTGCTCCACGTTGGCAAGTTTGCGCAGTGAACCAACCAGGTCGGTCAGTTCAATCACATCCATACAGATCGCCATGAGGTTTGAAACCTGAACTCCTTTGAACGCACGGTTCAAGTCGGTCACTGCTCCTTTAACCTTGTCCAAGTCCCGCAGAACTTCGCCGCAAGAGCCGCGCATCTCAGTCAATTGATGTTCCCAATTCTTTCGCAGCGCCTCTTCGTGTTCTGGCAGTGCTTCCAGTTCTTCGCGTAGCCGGTGGATGGTGTCTGATTCATCCGCCCCAACGAAGTCGCTGCCAAGGGTGGTTTCGATGTTGTGAAAGTTATTGCGAACCTGCCCGTCGAGTTCGGTCAGTTTCTTTTGCTGCCGGAGGAATAAGCCCACGGCGGCATCGAAGTCATCAGGTATCGCCTCGTCGGGCGTGGTAGCCTTGCCGGGGAATTCAGGGAATACGCAATCGTTGAACCGCCCCGTTACAGTGTTGAACTCATTCTCCGCTGCAACCTTGGCTTGCTCCGCTTTTTCTTTCACCCCGCGAGCAGTTTCAATTTGCTTTTCCAGCTTCCCGATTTGCACGCCAGCAGCCTTCAACGAGTCTTCAGCTTGCTTGAATTCAGCCTTCAAGCGAGGCTCGTTTCCCTTGGCAATTTGGAACTGCTCGAAACGCAAAAGACGCTTGGCCTGTCCCTCGACAATTTCCTTCCCGCTCGCGTCCTTATTCCCTTCGACTTCTTCGCGCTTGGCGCGCAATTGCGCTTCCAGTGTTTCCCGTTGAACGATAGCGTTTAGGATGGTCTTCCAGTGCGTGAATGTTGCTTCATCCTCCGTCAATCGCTCTCGCAACGCGTCGGGATTAGCAAGCTGGGCAAGGCTGTGTTGGCTTGCGGGCAATGGCAACTCAACCAAATCGTCGCGATACACGTTCTTCTCAATGCGCCGAGCCAAGGCTTTAAGCAGGCGAACGAACTCGTCATGCTTGTGCAAACGGACACCGTCCTCACCAACTGGCTGATGGAGCAGGTCAAAATTGAAAAGCTGCGTCAGCGGCGCAAGCTCATCGTCACTGAGTTTGCGACGCAATACGGTGACGAGCGCGCGGTCGAAATGTGCGATGGTTTGCTGCTTCTGTTTCACCAAGTCGCCATAGACTTGGATTTTGTTTTCAGCTTCCCGGCGCGTCTTGTTTTCGGAATCGGCTAATTCGCGCTCAAGACGGACGATCTCCGTTCTGGCGTTTTTCAAGGCTTCGCGTTCGATGTCTTCCACGAAATCCTTGAACTCTTTGGCTTGCGCGGCGAGCTGGTTGAGTTCCGTCTGCAAGCCACCTTTGGTTCCAGAGAATGAAATTTCTTCAGCACGCCGATCATTCACTTCGGCTTGAAGCGTCTGAATTCGCTCCGTTCCGTCTTGAGCCTCTTTCTTGAACTTTTCAATCTTCGACGCGTGCGCGGCATCGAAATTTTCCCACTTCGCCCGCAAGTCGCTCCAACGGTAGATAAGTTCACCGCGAATCGTGTCTCGCCGGGCGCAAGTGTCCACAAGGGTTTCGATTTGGTCTTGGTGTTTTTTGAAACGCACCAACTTCTGCTTTTGATCGAGGATGTTTCTATACTCTTCGCCAAACAGTTCGCGGACATCAAGCGCGTGCCTTTCCGTCGGCAGGCCGGCCAGCATCAGCAATCGGTCACGCATCTGATCCTGGGTAATGGTGCTGAGGCAGAGCAGGTTTTTCAATATCTCGCGGAAGTGCGGATACTTGTCGTTGTCGCGCAGCGCAACGATTCCAGTGCCTTGACCCTCCCCTTTCGTGGCTTGCAGCAGCAGTTCGCGATGATCCTGTGCGCTTTTGAGGGTGGTGTAGTTCTTGCCGCTCAACTTGGCACTGACGGCTTTTGGTTCGCGCACCTGATCTTGCTCTGCGACGAAGTCGGAGGATGCAAACTCCCCTTCATAGTAAAACCGTTCCGGCTCACCACCCGCTGCCTTGCTTTGGCCGCGCCAGCCAAGAACAAATTTGCCACGCGCTCCGAGGCACTCAAATAACACATAGCTGTATTGATTTGGAAAATAATAATCCCGTGTCGCTTCTGGTGAGTGGCCGAAGTCCATCTGCCGCCGGTCATCAAGATAAAGGAACTGAAGCGTGTTGATGAGCGAAGTCTTGCCCGTATTATTTGGCCCAACGATTTGCAGCGTGCCGCCAAGTTCGACCTCGGCGTAGTCGTAACGCCCGGCGTTGATGAGGATAAGTTTTTGTGGGCCGTTGGGCATGGCAATGATCAGGGTTCGACTTGGGGTGATGGCGTCTCGCTGCCTTTCGTGGCAGAAAGTTCAAGGCACTTGTCGAACACGCGATGAAATGGACGGAGAAACCGAAACTCATCTTCGCCAAGAAACTTCACCCAGCCGAGACGCTCCATATTCTTGAGAACTTGGCGCAGCCCGGCGGCATCCTCGATCTCCACTTGCCGAAGCAATGCCGTATAGCGGTCGAGTGACAGGTGTGGAAGCCGGGAGATAAAGAAGTGCTGATTAAGCAGGAAGTCTTCGATGGGTTTTCCTGTGTTGTCAGCGTGGTCAATCAAGATGAACGAAAAGACCGCGATGCGCGGGAGCGTGTCGGGAACGCTCTCGGCAGACTCTGGAGCAAAATAGAAAAACTCGCGCGGATGGCGCTCCAGTTTTAGGCCAAGCGGCTGAAAATACTCGGCGTAAGCTTCGTAATCCGCTGCCACTGCGGAAAAAGCCGGTTCATCTTCCGGCGACAGGTGGCTTCCGCGCCGGAGTCGGTCAAAGATTTCTTGGACGTGTGGCAATGCGTTCATGGGGAGGTAAGTTCGACGGGGCTGGCACGCAATTCCCCGTCGTGGGTTTCGTAAGTGCGAGATTCGGAAGCGGTGAACTGCGCAGAAAATTTCCCATCAAACACCAGCCGGGTAAATCCCGCCAGCGTGTCAGCAGTATCCTTTTGGGGATAGCGGCTGACGATCCAGCCCAGTAAATCTGCCAATGGCAAATTGCCGTCGGCTTCATCAGGCAGCGATTCCAGCCAGACATGACGGAGGTATGCCGCAGGCGTGGCTTCTTCGGTATGCAAGACCAGCACTGGTGCTGCTTCGGGAGGGTGTTCAACAACATTTCGCAACGCGCGTTCAATCGCGCCGTCTCCCGGCACATCCTGCAAACGAAGTGAACACGATGCGATGACATGATTCTCAACCCAGCCATCCAACCCCTCACGCTGCAATCGTTCGAGTGCCAACGCCGCTCCTTCGGCGATGAAAGACGAGCGTCGCAGGGTTTCGTAAAGTGGCTGCAATTCACGGCGGCATTGCTGGAACACACGAAGCGCATGACGTGACACCAACCGTAGATGCCGCGTGTTCCGCTCCAGTGCGGGCAGATCGTTGAACAATCCGTGTTCGCGGGCACGATTCAGCAATCGCTCAACTTCATCAAACGTGCCGCGTAACGGGCCATCCTCGCGCACAATTTCCACCATCGGATCAACGTAACGATCCATCCAGTGAACGATGCGCCGGAACTTATCCCTCACGGAAATTGTTTGGCGTTCAGTTTTGTATCGGGCGACTTCCGTGAGAATGGCGCGATGCGTCTCGTCCAAGTCGGCCTGGATGCGGCGAAGCGTTTGCTGAATTTCTTCCAAGGCCAGCCGCACAACGGCAATGTCATCACCATCAATTGCGCGTGACAGTTGCTTGCCGAGGGTTTCGAGCGACTGGATGTAGCCGCGAATGATTTCGGGCGTGGCAGCCTGCGCCTCATCGAACAGATACGCCAGCAGACGATTCACTGGCTCGGCCAGAAAATAGAAATCACTACCAGCTTCGGTGGGCACGAGAATTTGCAGTTCGCGCAAACGCCTCCAGGTTGTTTCTGGCAATTCGTCGCTTGGATTTCCGGTGGTGCGAATGAGTCGCCGCGCGTCTGCCTCCGAAATTTCGCCGCTTGCTTCTGACAACCCACGCAACAACGGCGCGTGATTCGCGCAGAAGTTGAAAAAACTTTGTGGGTTTATCTTCACGTCGGTCAGATTGTGTATGTTCCTCCGTCGTTTGAAAAGTCTGCGATAAAATCGGCAGATATGTCTGAACTTGGTTTAGGCAGTTCGCCCAAATGTCTTTCCGGCCTGACGAAGATGTTTCAAAAATTCTTGGGTGGCCACTTTCTGATGACGCTTGCTCCGCGTCACGACGGCAATGGAGCGTTTTGGGCGCGGGTCTTCCAATTGGCGGTAGGTGATATGCGCTGGCCTTTCGCCGATTGCCATTTGCGGAATCAGGGAAATCCCCATGCCCGCCGCCACCAAGGATTGAACGGTTGCAAGCTGGCCGGAGCGGATGATGATCCGGGGACGAAAATCCGGCTTGTGGCAGAACGCCATGCCCTGATCTCCGAGGCAATGGTCTTCCTGCAACAGGATAAATTTTTCCGAGTGCAAATCGTCCGCGAAAATCATCCGTTTTTGGGAAAGGGGATGCCGGGAAGGAAGTGCCAGCAACAATTCTTCGGAAAATAATTCCTCGGTTTCAAATCCGTATTCCCGGATTGGCCGGCTGACAATCCCAAAATCTAGCTTCCCCGACTCAATGCGTTTCAATAATTGATCCGTGCTGTTTTCGTGAACGAACATCTGGCCCTTGGGATATTGCGAAACGAAGGAATCCAAAACGTGAGCCAGAAAATAGGGCGCAATCGTCGGTAAAATCCCGAAGGAAACTTTTCCGGTCTGAATGCCGCCGGAATTTTGGATTTCGCACTTGGCGTTTTCAACCTGTGCCAGAATTTCCTTTGCCCGCCCGACGAGAATCAGCCCCGCGTCCGTCGGCACAATCCGCCGATGACTTCGGTTCAAGAGCGGTTGTCCCACCCGGCCTTCCAATTTTTGAACCTGCTCGCTCAGATTGGATTGGGAGATGTTACAGCGCCTGGCAGCCTTGCTAAAGCTTTCCTGGTCCACGACCGCCACAAAATATCGTAATTGAGTTATATCCACAGCCCTGCGTGAGTGACTTTTCCCGGACAATTGCAAACTCTTTCGCGGATTAGAAGGTTGGGTTTGAACTATCGTTTCCACCGATAACACATATCGGAACTACCTGTTTCACATTTTTCAGCGGCGGTGTTATTTGAGGGTTGCGCTTTTTGCGGGGCGCAATTTTACGAATGACAAACGGCAAACCACGACGGACAAAGTATCCGGCCAATCTGGTCGGGCCGCAAATTCGTAAATTGCGGGTCGAGCGCGGTTGGTCACAGGCAAAATTTGCGGTGCAATTGCAGTTAAAAGGACTGGATATGGGGCGCGACGTGGTTGCCCGGATTGAATGTCAAATTCGTGGCATCAGAGACCGGGACATCCCTTTTTTCGCCCGCACCTTGGGGGTGGAGGTTTCCCATCTATTTTTCAATTTGCAAGGAACGAGTCCCCGTTGACAGCCCGCCAGCCTGCCAAATCATTGTTTTCAAAATGTTGTGATGATTTCATCACAACCGTCTTTCCGCAAAATGGTAAAACACAGTCAAACGCTATGGACGCCAGCGAATCAAAAGCAACCGACCAACCGCCGCAAAAAGAACGGATCGCCTATTCAATCCACGAAGCCGCCGACATGCTCGGCGTGGATTATTTCAGCGTCTATCGGCTCATCCAGCGGGGAAAATTGAAGGCGTGTCGCGCCTTGCGCGGAAAGTTTCTCATATCGAAGACGGAGCTTTTCCGGCTGTTGAACACGGAGTAAAATTTATGTTGAAACGAAATGGAGAAGATTGCGAACACCCGGTGCCGAATTATCCCGGCCTGCTGACGGCGAGCGAACACAAAGCCTACCATGTGGCCTTTTCTTTGGTTACGGAACAGGTGCAACTGTTCAACGAACGGGCAAACACCCTGTTGGAAATTGACAATCAAAGCGCCCAGATCGCCAAGCAAGTTGCCGCGCAATCAACGCAGGGACTGCAATCTTTGACCGTGAAAGGGACGTCGGAGAGCACCTGGCAAATCCGTCAAACTTTGCTCAAGTCGTCCCGCAGCGAGATGCTGCTTTGTTCGCGTGACGTGGAAGAAAAAAAACAGTTTGCCATTATTGAAAAGTTTGACCCCCGTTCTCAATATGCGCGCATCCACGGGGAGACGGATTTGCACATGATCGGCACCAACGCTTTTGCCCTGTTGCAAATGTTTGTGGAAAGCGAGCGCAGCGTTCTTCAGTTGTTCCGCAAGGACATTGAAGCCACGGTGGAAGAAAGCCTTTCTGAAAAGTTTCCGAATCAAAACCATAGCCGGGTGGTGCGGGCAATTTCGGCGCGCTGTGGAAATCAAGCGGCGGTTGAAAGCGAAAAGGAAAAACCCGCGAAGAACATCAAAATTCGGATGTGAGGCGACTTTATGGGCGACTTCAATTCCATGTTCCCTAATTTTCTGACCCAGTGTTTGTCGCTCAAAACATTACTCACGCCGGTCGCTTTTTTGCTCATCACCGGCGGGTTGATTGCCTCGACCATCGCGCATCATCGAAGCGGGAACGCCCAGCTTCAGGCAATCGGGAAAGTGATTGTCCTCATCATGCTGATTGTTTTCCTGCCGACTTGGGGAAATCAAATTGTGTCCATCGTGGACGACACGGTGAAAAATGTCTTGAAAGTTGATCCGGCGAAAATCCACGACCAGTATCAGGCGGCACTTCAAATAAAAAAATCAAGCGACGGAAATACAAGCTGGTGGGATAAACTTGTCAATTTTCCAGCTTCTATGGTCGAAGCCCTGATGTCGGTTGCCTTCATCATTTTGGGCTGGCTCGCGAGCACGATTGAATGGTGGGCGTATATTTTACAGAGCGCGATTTTGTTCATCGGCTATGCCCTGTCCCCCATTTTCATTGGGATGCTGGCGTTTCCCTCGCTGCAACAAACGGGGCGAAATTACCTGCTAAATTTGGTAGGCGTAATGATCTGGCCGCTGGGATGGGGTGTCGCCGGCCTGATTACACAGGGCATGATTGATTTTATGACCGACCAAAGCTTTTTAAGTTCTTCCTCTGCCCCAAACACACTTTATACTTTGCAAAATTTGATGGGACTCGCGTTCCTGGGCATCTGGATTATTTTCAGCACCATCGCCGCACCAACGGCCATTCAAAGGGCGATAACAATGGGACACTCCGCCGTTTCAAGCTTGTTCAGCGGAGGCTTCGCGGCGGGCCGGGCGGCGGCAACGGCTGGCGCGACCACGTTTGCCGATGGAGGCGCAGCCGGAATCAAGAACGCCATTGCTGCCGGGGCGATGGCGACAGCCGCTGCGACAGAATCATTGGCGGCATCTTCAATGAGCGACGGACATGGCGGCGGCGGCTCGTTGCTTGGTTCGCTCGCGCAAATGAACAACCGGGCGCACGAGCGCGAGCGCGACAAAGAGGCGCAAAATAAACCGCAAGGCTTTCCGACCAATGATCCGACGGGTGATAAAACCGTCGCTGGATTGATTGATAAAAGCCGCAATTCCGGCTCTTGATTTTTTACTATAACAGGTGAAAACGCCCTGTCGTTGTGTTAAAATAAGGTTGTATGGAATTCCTTGCCATCATGGGAATTGGAACGCTGGTTGCCATCTGGGTTGTGGCGAACCTGCCGAACTCGCGCAGTCTTCGCCGCGATATGGTTTCGTTTGAAGAAAAGCCGTCCCAAACCCCCGCTTGGGGAAAAGAGATGTCCGACGTTTATTCAACGGATGGTTTTGATTATTTAAGAAAACTGGAGCGTAATCAAAAAGACCCGAGCCATTGGCCTTGTCCGTTCCCGCCGCCAGAGCTGCCCAAATACGATTAGGCGGCTGGTTGCTTCTGGTTGCCTGAAATCTTCGCCTTCAATTTCTCAATGGTTGCAACGCCGACACGTTCCAGCAATTCATCCAGTAACGCTTGCGGCTCTGACAGTTCCTGTTCAAATACTTCGCGCCCCATTGCGGTTTTTGCGCTCTGAAGATATTTTGCCGAAGGCACGATTTGCACCGGCTCGTTAGCCTGTCCCCAAAAGATTTCAATCGCCTCGGTTGATGCCCACCACGGATATGAATACTTGGCCTTGATTTTTGCCGCATTGGTTGTGGGAACAGGCTCTGAAGTTTGTTGTTTCTCTGGCGCGGGCGGAACGTCATTGGGCGCTGAAAAGGTCACTTTCCCCGCCATGTCCACCGAATGTTGGTCGCGCAAGTGGCCATAAACTTTCAATGCCAGTGCGCCGCCATCCTTATGACCCAACCAGCGGGAAACCGTTGGAATGTCCACGCCCGTTTCAATGCAGCGCGTGGCAAACAAATGGCGCAAGTCATGGTGTGTGATGCGAATCATTCCGGCATTTTTGGCGGCGCGGTTCATTGCCTTTTGACATTCACTGACGCGCGTGACTTTCGCTGTCAGCGGTTCATGTGGCCGTTCCGTCCGCATCTGTTCAAGCAGTCGGCGCATATCGGGAATCATCGGCACCTCACGAGTTTCACCGGCACGGCGGCTTTTCAGTCCAGTTTCAGGATCGCCGCCCAAAATTATTTTCCCCCTCTTGAAATCACAATCAGCCCAAGTGATGTGTTTTGCTTCGCTGATGCGGAATCCGCCGAAAGCCAGGAATTGAACCAGTTCCGCGCAAGGCTTGGAAAAGCCGCTACCGCTGCCTTCAATCTCCTTCACGAATTTTTCAAATTGCTTTGGTTCGGGTAAACGCAGGCGCTTTGAAGTTTCCCGCAGCCGCTTCATTTCTTTTGCCTTGGCCGGATTATCGCGCCGCGCACCCGCTTCGATGCCGATTTCAAAAATGGCCCGAAGGATGCCGAGCGTATGATTGAAAGTGGATGGACTGAATTCGGCGGCGAAACGACTCCGCCATTCAAGGCATTCTGCTTTAGTGATGTCTTTGATGGGTTTCGTTTTTATATCCGGCCACGATTTGAAAAAGGCAATCAGGCGTTCCTCGTGGTGTTCTTTCGTTCTCGGTTTGAAGTCGGGTGACGCTTGGACTCGTTCCTGATAAATTTTGGTGGCAGCTTCAAAGGTGATTCTTGGATCACTGCCCGACGCGAGCAAAGCTTGCTCGTCCTTGACGGCTTTGATTTTATCCGGCAACCGCTGCGCGGCGATGCTCAATACGTCGGTGTCCAAACCTCTCCAAATGAGCTTGCCGTTATGTCGGAACCGGGCAAAGTATTTGCCTGATGAAAGATTGCGAACCAAATTGGCGTGACGTGCTTTTTGCCAAAGCCCCCCGGTTTTTGCGTCAGTTTTCATATTTTTGCTCTAGTATAGAAAATCAGTATAGAAACATCATTTACACTATGGAGAATTTACGCCTGATTACCAATAAAATCAAGCACAATATGAATGTTAATGCAATTGATAGAGCATACCCCTTCTAAGCAGGTTGTCGCGCGTTCGATTCGCGCCAGGCGCGCCATTTGGCTTCGGGCTGGCGCGCAACGGGAGAACGGGCTTGGCAGTTGGCGGGCAGAGTTTAGACTGGCGGCGATATGGATTCACCAAATCCCCGGACCACCGCCGCGCGGTTGAAACAAACATCTTCGCTGCGACCGACGCTCGCCATTGTGCTGGGCAGCGGATTTCATCACGCGCTGGCGGAACTGCGCGTGGACCGGAAAATTTCCCACGCGAAAATTCCCGGCTTTCCCCGGCAGACCGTCAGCGGCCATGCGGGCGAATTGTTCTTTGGGCATCTGGGCAAAACGCCGTTGATCGTCTTGAGCGGACGCGCCCATTTTTACGAAGGCCATCCGATGGAGCGCGTGACGTTTGCGGTGCGCACGCTGGCGGAGTTTGGCGTCAAAGATTTCCTTTTGACGAACGCGGCGGGCGGCATCAATAAAAATTTCCGCGCGGGCGATTTCATGGTTTTGACCGACCACATCAATTTCATGGGCGCAAACCCACTTCGGCCACTGCGTGGGATGCACCAAAAAGGATTGCCACGGTTTGTAGATTTAACAGAAACCTACGACAAAAATTTGCGCGAACTTTTGTTTCGCGCCGGAAAAATTTCCAAATTAAAATTACAACGAGGCGTTTATCTTGCCGTGAGCGGGCCGAGCTACGAAACACCGGCGGAGATCCGCGCGTTTGCCACGCTGGGCGCGGACGCCGTCGGCATGAGCACCGTGCCGGAGGCGATGGCGGCGCGGCAATGCGGCTTGAAGGTCGCGGCGGTTTCGTGCATCACCAATCTGGCGGCGGGCATCAGCCGGGGGAAATTGTCGCACGCGGAGGTTTTGGAAACGGCGGACCGCGTGAAAAAGTCCGGCGCGCAGTTGATCAAAAATTTTGCGGAACTTTACGGCGAATTAAAAATTGAAAATTAAAAATGCAAAACCGGCTTGTGCAAACACCTTTTTAATTTTGAATTTTTCATTTTTAATTCGTCAACAACATGAAAATTGACTTGAAGAAATTAGTGGAAGCGGCTTCGAAGGCACGCACTGGCTCCGTGTCGCCCTATTCAAAATTCAAGGTCGGCGCGGCGCTGCTCACCCAGGCGGGCGAAATCATCGGCGGCGCGAACGTCGAGAGCGCCAGCTACGGCCTGACCTGCTGCGCGGAACGGATTGCGTTGTTCAAGGCGCTGACGGACGGGCACACAAATTTTATCGCGATGGCGGTCGTGGCGCGCTGGGACGGCGGGCCGATGCCATGCGGTGCGTGCCGGCAGTTGCTGGCGGAATATGCGCCGGACGCGAAGGTGTTGGTCGCGGACAGCAAGGATTTGAAAACGGTCAGGGCGTTCACCGTGCGCGGATTGCTGCCGCGCGCCTTCCGTTTAGCTTCTTGAAATTCAGCCGGTTCGTAGTAGTCTCTGTTTTTTATTGATGAAGCCGGAAATTGTATTTGGTCTGGAGAATGCGGCGTGGCCGGCGTTGCTGGTCAACGCGGACGGCACGGTGCTGATGTTTAACGAGGCCGCCAAGGCGGTTTTTGGCGCGGCATTGGACGGCAATCCGGCGTCGCTGGCGGCGATCTGGTCGCCGGCGAACGGCGGCGGGGCGGCGGATTTTCTGGCGCAATGGGAAAAATCGCGGGCGACGCCGGTGGAATTAACATTTCGCGCGGCGGGCGGCGCCGAAAGAAAATTTTCCACGGCCGTGGCGCTGCTGGCGAACGAAGGCGGCAGATGGTTTGTGCTGCAACTGCTCCCGTTGCCGGAAAATTCCGCGACCGCCGGGCCGGCGGAACCGCTGACGGAGTTCAGAAATTTGCCGACGGGCGACGCGGCGTTGAAACAGAAACTGGAGTGCGTGCTGCAACTGGCGCGGACGGTGTCGCTGGATTTTAACAATGCGCTGACCGGAGTGCTGGCGCACACATCGCTGCTGCTGGGCAAGGCGGAGCCGGACCATCCGTGGCGGCGTTCGCTGCTGGAGGTGGAAAAATCGGCGGCGCGCGCGGCGGAAATCGCGACCGAGCTGGCGCTGTTCAGCCGGCAGGAAAAAAAAACGCGGCGCGCGCCGCCGGGCAACCTCAATGTGGTGGTGGGGCGCTGCATGGATTTTTTCCGCCCCACCAGCGGACCGCGGCTGGCCTGGCGGCTGTCGCCGGAACGCGCCTTGTTTGAGGCGCGGTTTGACGAGGCGAAGGTGCAGCAGGCATTGACGAAAATTTTTGAGAACGCCGTCGAGGCGTTTGGCCCGAAGGACACGGGCCAGATTTCCGTGGAAACGCGGAACGTGGAACTGACGCAGGCCACGCAGGACCGCAACGTGCAGCTCGCGGCGGGCAGCTATGTCTGCGTGGAGATTTCGGACAACGGGGCCGGCATCGAGGAGGCGGCGTTGGCGCGCATTTTCGAGCCGTTTTTCACGACCAAGCGGCCGCCGCATCGCGGCCTCGGACTGGCGCTGGTCTATGGCATCATCACCAATCACGGTGGCGGCGTGGCGATTTCCAGCTTCGTCGGCAAGGGCACTTCGGCGCGGGTCTATCTGCCGGCGGAAAAAACCTTCGTCCACGAATCCCCGGCAACCGAAAAGGGATTGCACGGCACGGGAACCATTCTGGTGGTGGATGACGAAAGTCTGTTGCTGACGATGGCGGAAACCATTTTATCAGATTTCGGCTACCAGGTTTTGACGGCGAACACCGGTGAGAAGGCGTTGCAGGTTTTGTCACAGCCGGGCCAGGTTGATCTGGTCATCACCGATCTGGTGATGCCGGGCATGGGCGGACGCGAGCTGATCGAGCGCATCCGGCAACTAGGGCTGGAAATGCCGGTCATGTCCACCAGCGGCTATGTCCTGCCGGAAGACAAGCAGGCCAGCGCAGGCTATCTCCAAAAACCGTTCACCAGCACCGAACTGCTGCGCAAGGTGAAGACCGCCCTGGCCACCGCGACAGATGTTGACTAATCCGAACAGTTTTGGTTAACTCGGCTTATGCAAATCGAAAGTCTTAAAGTTTTTTGCGACCTGGCTGAAACCGAAAGCTTCACCAAGGCCGCGCAAATCAACAGCGTCACCCAGTCGGCGGTCAGCCAGCAGATCAGTTCGCTCGAACGCATCTTCAAATCATTGCTCATTGAACGCAGCAAAAAAAGGTTCCGCCTCACGCGCGAGGGGCAGGTGCTTTACGATTACAGCAAGCAAATCATCCAGACATATGAGTCGCTCCACAGCAAGCTGCAGGAGTTGAAGGACATCATTTCCGGCACCATCCGCGTGGCGACGATTTACTCCATCGGCCTGCACGATCTGCCGCCGTATGTCAAAAAATTCATGAAGAGCTACCCGACGGTGAATGTTCACGTCGAGTATCGCCGCGCCAACCAGGTCTACGAGGATGTCTTCAGCAACGTCGTGGACCTCGGCCTCGTCGCGTATCCGGTCAAGGATGCCAAGCTGGAAATCATCCCGCTGCGCAAGGAGCCGCTCGTGTTCATCTGTCATCCACAGCATCCGTTCGCCCGACAAAAATCCGTCAAGCTCAAACAACTGGCGGATCAGAAAGTGATCGGGTTCGAGCCGGACATCCCCACGCGCAAGGCGCTCGACAAAATCCTGCGCGCCTACGGCGTCGAGGTAAAACACATCATGGAATTCGACAACGTCGAAACCGTGAAACGCGCCGTGGAAATTGATGCCGGCATCTCCATCGTGCCGCTCGGCACGGTCACGCAGGAAGTCGCCAAGCAGACGCTCGTCGCCGTGGAAATCGAAGACGGCGAATTTTTCCGCCCGCTCGCCGCGATTTACAAAAAAAACAAGGTTCTTTCGCCCGCGATGAAGCAGTTTTTGAGCCTTCTCAAAGAGACGCTCTGACCTGGATTTCAAACCGAAAAACGGGCGACGCCAAAACGCCGCCCGTTTTTTATTTCAAATTCGCCGGATTCAAGGGTTTCAAATCCTTTGGCAGAAAGATCCCGTCCTGGCGGATGAGTTCGCCGTCGAACCACACCTCGCCGCCGCCCCAGTCCTGGCGCTGGATCAGCACCATGTCCCAATGGATCGCGCTCTTGTTGCCGTTGCCGCAATCTTCGTAGGCCTGGCCCGGTGTGAAGTGCAGCGACCCGGCGATCTTTTCATCGAACAAAATGTCGCACATCGGGCTGCGGATGTGAGGATTGAAACCCAGCGAAAATTCGCCGATGTAACGCGCGCCCGGATCGGTATCTAAGATTTCATTCAGCCGCTTCGTATGGTTCGCCGTCGCCTCGACAATTTTTCCATCTTTCAGAACGAGCCGCACGTTTTCAAATTTCGTTCCTGAATAAAGTGTCGGTGTGTTGAACTGGATGACGCCGTTCACGGAATTTTTCACCGGGCAGGAAAAAACCTCGCCGTCGGGGATGTTGCGGTCGCCCTTGCACATCTTCGCGCCAATGCCCTTGATGCTAAAACTCAAATCCGTGCCGGGCGCGACGAGCCGGACGCGATCCGTTTTCGCCATGAGTTTTTCGAGCGGCACCATTGCCTTGCCCATCTTGGCATAATCCATCGTGCAAACGTCGAAGTATAAAGTTTCAAACGCCTCGGTGCTCATGGCCGCCGCCTGCGCCATGCTGGGCGTCGGCCAGCGCAGCACGCACCAGCGCGTTTTGTTCACGCGATAATCCTGCACCGGCCGGATGACTTTGGAATAAAGCTGCACGCGCTCGCTCGGCACGTCGGAATTTTCGTTCATGTTGTCCGCGCCGCGAATCGCGATGTAAGCCTGCATTTTTTTCATGCGGAACATTTCCAGATCGCGGATGTCAGCGGCCTGTTTTTCATCAATGCCCATAAGTTGCTCGCGCCCGACGCGCGTGTGCCGCGTCTCGACGAATGGCGTCGCACCCGCCGCGCGCACGGCGCGGATGAGTTCGACGGTGAATTCATCCGGCACGTCAATCATGTCCAGCAAAATGCGGTCGCCTTTGGTCAGTTCGGTGGAATAGTTCACGAGCAAGTCGGCCAGTTTTTTGTAACGCGGATCAGTCATATTCTTGAAAGGCTAAAAGGAATCGGCAAAAAAGGAAAGGATTCAAACCTGCGGTGGTTCTTCTCCGCGTTCAAAAAACCATTGCCGGAGAAAAACCAAATCGCCCGCATCTTTTTCGCGGTGCGTCACCACTTTCATGCGCCAGAGCAATCGCGGCGAGGCGAACGGGATCGGCACGCCGGACAATTCGCGGACAACCACATCCTTCGCAGCCTCTGCATAATCAATGCCGCCGGCCGAACGCATCAAGTCCACAAGGATTTCATCGCCAACGCGCACGACATTATATTGCTGAAGTTCACCCGGTTGAAGTTCCCGCACGGCATTATCGGGCAAAGTGGCCAGGGCGGAAAAAACTTTGGCCTCGTTTTCCAAATCCACCGCCACCATCAAGTCCACATCCGTGGTCATGCGCGGATGACCGGCGGCAATGATGGCCAGACCGCCGACCACGACATATTTCGCGCCGCGCAGATTTAATTCCCGGCAGAGATTTGCCAAATCCGCTTCCGTCGGCGGACGGCTGATCAGGTTTTCGTCAGGCCGCTGCGCGCCAGCATTTTGGTCATCCATGCGTCTGCCTCCTCGTGAGTTTTGAAACGATAGACGCCTTTTGGCATCCAGCGATGTTTGAAAGCCTTGTGCAGTTGCGCCGCCGTTTCCTGCAATTGCATTCCCGCCCGCAAACTGTCCGGCGTCTGCGTGCGGCGCCCGACGAAGCGGTCAATCTTTTCCTCGACGTTGATGAACGGTTGTTTCACGACGCCAAAGAATAAGCCGGGACGCCAGACAAAGCAAGAACACGGAAGCGAGTCGCGCGAGGGACGCGAAGATTGCGAAGGAAAAGTTTTTGAACCTTCGTTTTTCTTCGCGGCCTTCGCGCGACAACTTGTTAATCGGATTTTATTTATCGTTTATCGATAAAAAAGTGTTGACTAACGGAATTGATTGGTTTATTCTTTGCGCCATGAATGCGAATGAAATTTCTGCGCTAGCGGTTCTGGTGCTTATGCTAATTATTTTTCGGCTCGTTCTCCGCAAGCCAAAAAACAGCGCGGCAAAAATTCGCCCGGCCAGACTGGCGCGCGTGCGAAACGCCAGCCTCGTCTTTTTTACGCTGATGTGTTTGGGGATGATTTTCAGCGTCTATTGGATTTTGGGATTTGTTTTCGGCTGGCCATTTTTTGCCGAAGACCACATCCGCATGGTGATTTCGCACAATCACATTTATTCTTCGCGGTCAGAAATGCCGTCAGAAATTTTCTGGCTGATGCTTGTGCGGCAAGGGCTGGCATTTTTGGCGGGTGGTGTGATGCTGCGATTGTTTTGGCTTTATGGCAAAGGCATTTTGTTCACGGCCAAAAATGTCCACTGCCTTCGGTTTCTTGGCTACTATTTCATCATTGATTGGTTCATCAATTATCAAATGCAAGGTTTGTTGCGTGACATGGACTTGAGCACCGCCCCAATTTTTGTGGGCTTCTTCATTATTTTTTTCGCGTGGATCATGGACGAAGGCCGGAAAATTCAAGAGGAACAGGAACTCACCGTTTAATTTTAATCTTATGAAAAATTTTCAAAACAAAACCAAAATCATCAAGGTCAGCACAGCTTTGAGAACCATCGCCTTTGCCGGACTCGTCATATCGGCGTTCACTATTGCAGTATTGTTAGGAAACGCAATTATACCGCCCTTAATTTGGAAGCAATTTCCTTTTTCGATTTCACCATTCCTGATGCCAATGCTTTTGTTCGCATTTATGGCGAACCTAAAAATATTCCGCTTCTTGAATCGCTTGAAGAATGGATATTTATTCGATGCACAAACGGTGGGAAACTTGAACGCCGCAGGCACATGGATGATTATGATGTGGCTTTATCAAATCGTATATTTTGCTCTCAGCCAAAGCCTCTACGCAGACAATTTTGATTTGAGACATTTATCGCCTGACTTGGGATCGTTGTTTGCGGCGTTGACTTTGAAATTTTTTGCGTGGCTTTTCCGCGAGGCGCAGGACCTGCAAGAGGAACAGGAATTGACCGTTTGACCGAATGAAAACATTCAACATCGAACAACCAACAATCAACATCCAATGACAACGACGCGCGCAGCATTGGATGTTCAATGTTCGATGTTGGTGGTTGGATGTTTGCCCCAACTTTAATTATGCCCATCATCGTCAATCTCGACGTGGTTCTCGCGCAGCGCAAAATGCGGCTGAACGATCTGGCCGAGGCCGTGGACATCACACCGCAAAACCTGTCCATCCTCAAAACCGGCAAGGCCAAGGCCATCCGCTTTTCCACGCTCGAGGCGATCTGCGAGACGCTCGACTGCCAGCCCGGGGAAATTTTGGAATTCCGGCCGGAGAAAACCAACAAAGGCAGAATGAAGAATGAAGAATGAAGAAACAAAAACGTCGCGCTGCGCCGTTTCTTCATTCTTCGTTTCCTCAAATCTCCAACGTCTGTTTATATGTCGGCACGATGACTTCGGCGTCCGGTTTCATCGCGCGCAAGGTTTCGGCGTGCGCGAGGCATTGCGATTCTTCGCCGTGGATGCAGATGATTTTTTTGAGGTCGCCGGTGATGCGCTGGACGTATTGCCGCAGTTCGTTTTTGTCCGCGTGCCCGGAATAGGTGTCGAGCGAAACCACTTTGGCGCGGACGTTGTAAGGTTCGCCGAAGATGTTGACGGGCGTTTTGCCCGCCGTGATTTGATTTCCCAGCGTGCCTTCGGCGCAATAGCCGATGAACAAAACCAGGTTGTTCGCAAAGCCGATGTTGTTTTTCAGATGATGCCGGATGCGTCCGCCTTCGCACATGCCGGACGCGCTGATGATGACGATGGACTTCTTGAGGTCATTCAGTTTCTTGGAATCTTCCACGTTGCTGATGTAAGTGAGATTGGCCATGCCGAACGGATCTTCGTGATTGCAAAGCGTGTCGTAAATCGTGGGCTTCAAACATTCAGGATGCTTTTTGTAAATGTCCGTGGCGTGCATGCTTAACGGGCTGTCCACAAACATCGGGACGCGCGGCAGTTTGCCGGCGCAGATCAGTTCGTGCAGCACATAAACGATCTGCTGCGTGCGCCCGACGGAAAACGCGGGGATGATGACCTTGCCGTTTTGCTTGAAAGTTTCGCTGACAAGTCTGCCGACGGTCGCGTCGGCGTCGGTGCGGATGGCGTGTTCACGTCCGCCGTAAGTGGATTCGATTTGCAGGCAGTCCACATTTTCAACGGGAACTGGATCGCGCAACAAATCATCGCCGCCGCGCCCAATGTCGCCGCTGAAAAGGTAGCGAAATTTCCGCGCGCCTTCCTGCACGTCCAAAATCACCTGCGCCGAACCAAGAATATGTCCCGCGTCGCGGAAGGTCACGGTCACGCCGGGCACGGGCTGGAACGGTTTTTCGTAATCGGTGGCGGCCAGTTGCGGCACGCATTTTTCGGCGTCGGCAAAGGTGTAGAGCGGTTCGACCGGCGGCTGGTGTTTTCTCGCCCGGACTTTGGAAACGAAGATGGCGTCCTGTTCCTGAATGTGGCCGGAATCCAGCAGCATGATGCCGCACAGATCGCGCGTGGCGGGCGTGCAGTGAACCGGGCCGGCGTAGGTTTTACACAGGCTGGGAAGCTTGCCGGCGTGGTCCAGATGCGCATGGCTCAAGACGACGGCGTCAAGCTGCTTCGGGTCAAACGGAAAAATTTTATTGAGCTGCTCCGATTCCTGCCGATGACCCTGGAACAGGCCGCATTCGAGCAGCAATTTTTTGCCGTTGACCTCGAGGAGATACATCGAGCCGGTGGTGGTGCGCGCCGCGCCGAAGAAATGGATTTTCATTTTGATTTACGATTTCCGATTTATGATTTATGCGCAAGCAGCGATTTCGGAAGCGCCTCGCAAATCGCAAATCTGTCACGTCTGCCGGTAGGTGATGCGCGCCTTGTTCAAATCGTATTGGGACATCTCGAGATTGACCTGGTCGCCGACGGAGATGCGGATGAAATTTTTGCGCAGCTTGCCGGAGATGTGCGCGAGCACCTGGTGGCCGTTGGGCAGTTCCACCCGGAACATGGTGCCGAGCAGCACCTGCGTGACGGTGCCAGACAATCCGATGTGCTCTTCTCTTGCCACGGCAAAAAGCGAAATTTTGGCCGTCATCGTGCCAGCGCCGGCGGAAAAATCAATCTTTTCGGAAATGAAAAATGCAGTGGACTTTCGCGGCTGATTCGTTAAAGTCACGGCACCGTTTATGAAAAATGACACCACCACAACCGTCCTGAATTTCGTGCTCGCCGCGCTGGTGATGCTCGGCGTGGTGTTCGCGCTGCTGGCCATGAACCGCACCCGCGAACTCCGCCAGTTGAGCCTCAACGCCACCGCCGCCAACAACGCCCTGATGCGCGCACAGGCGCTGGCCAACGACACCGCCGCCTTCAACGCCACGGCCAAAAACCCGGAATTGACCCGCATCCTCCAGTCCATCCAAACCAAGCCCGCCGCCCACTGATATGAATCCCGATTTGAACTCCGAAGTCGCCGCCTTGCGCAATCAAATTTATGTGCTGCTCATCGCGCTCATTGTCGTCAGCGGCACGCTCACGGTCTATCTTTACCGGCAGGCCAGCATTGAACGGAAGGACATTGAATCCATCCGGCCGCAGGCCGAGCAGCTCGTCAAAGCCTTCAACCAAAACCAGAGCCTGATGGTCGGCTTTGTGAACCAGCTCGTGGCCTACGGCCAGACGCATCCGGACTTCGTCCCCGTGCTGGCCAAATACGGCATTGCGCCGGTCAAAGGCATTCCGGCGACCGCCCCGGCTGGCGCGGCGCCGGCGGCGCCAAAAAAGTAAAAAAAATTCTACGTCAGCTTCCCGCCGCAGTTCGGACAAAAGTTCGCCTGCGGCGGATTTTTTTGCCCGCAGCCGGCGCAAATGGAAAGCGCAGCCTTGCTGCGACGGTGAATCACCAGATTGCGGATGTAAGGGATCCAGGTGAACGCGTAGGCAAAGATGAAAACCGACTGCTTGTCTGAAAAAACTGCGAAAGCCAGCAGCAACAATGAACCAACCAAGCTCAACCACCAGAACGCCTGCGGAACGACGACCTGTTTCTTTTTTTCGGTCGCATACCATTGCACGATGAACCGCGAGGTGAAAGTCAGGTTGCCGATCCAGCCGATGATTTTCCAGGCACCCCACTCGATGCCGAAAAGTTTGCCGTCGTGCCAGACAAAGTTCGTGATGAAATCCATCCGCAAATTAAGCCGCAGCCGCGCCGCGCTGAAAAGCACCAAATTCCAAGTTGGTCGTGGCGCTTTTGGTTTTTGGAATTTCTCTGGCGCTTGGACGCTTGATGCTTGGAGCTTTATTTCTCCTGCTTCAGCCGCCGGCCACGATTTTTACGATTTCCAATTTGTCGCCCGGCTCCAACCGCCGCCGCGAAAATTCCGACGGCGCAACCGCCTCGCCGTTGTGCTCGACCACGACGCTGCGCGGCAATAGTTTTTGCGCAAACAGAAATTCCTCCAGCGAACACGGCAGGCTGGCCGCGACGTTTTTCCCGTTGGCAATGACTTCGTTCATGGCACAAATTTTTCCGCGCCGATTTTCAGCGTGATTGGACCCGCCAGGCCGGCCACCTCCAGCACCACTTCGTCGCGGAGAATTTCACGGCAGCGCACCGGCACCGTCCGGCCTTGCAACGGCACGCTCTTCGTTTCGCCCGCCGCGAACGAAAGGCCGTTGATGATCGCGTGCCGGCTCTGACCCGCCAAAAGCAGGCCGTTCAATTTCAATGTCTCCGGCAGTGGCGCGGGAACCTCCGTGGCGGCCGCCACCGGGATTTTCACAGGCACGGCCAAAACGGTGGCCTGCGTTTCCAGCGTCGCCGTCGTGCCGTTCTTCACCCAGTTCAAAATATAGCCGATGCCGCGCTCCCTTTCGAGCGCGACCAGCTTTTTGATTTCGCCGTGCGTGTAGGGATTGTCGAGAATTTTTTGCAACTGCTCCGGCTGCGCCCGCGCTTCCATCAGCTTGTAGGCGGACAATTCGCAGATCGCCTCAATGGTGTCACTGTCAATGACGTGCTCCGCCGGGCGGTTTTCATTGATCCACAAATGCGTGTATTCGTGCGCCGCCGTAGCGGCGATCTCGACGCGCAGCCGTCCGCTCAATAGCACCACCTCATGCGTGCAAACATCGCCGGCCGTCTTGCGCGTGCTGGCGAAGCCGAACTTGTGCAGGCCGTCGGCACGGCCGTGTTCCGACCAGTAATCCACGTCGAACAGATTCACCGCCACGTCGGGATAATTCAGTGCAAAGCCGCTGCCGAACAATTCAACCAGTTCGCGGCGCGCATCCGTGAAAACTTCCCGCGCCTCGGCCACGTCCAGCACGGCATTCGTCTTGTCGAATCGGCAAATGAGCCGTCCGTCGCCCGTTTTGACCGAGCCGTCGCCGTCGCGGATGGGCAGGCCGCAAATCGAGCAATGATTTTCCAGGTGATAACAATCATCGCAGACCGGCCCCCACTTGGTCATCCAGATGCGGCCGGTCAGCGGCCCCTTGCCGCAGACCACGCAGAAATAATTCGTCTCACCGGCAAAAGACACCAGAACCATTGCGAAGAAAAAAAAGATGAACGCCAGCTTGCGCATAAATTTTCTACGAAAACAAATCATCGAACTCGTTGTGCGTGCCAAGCCAAATCCATTCTATCGTGTCGCCGGAACGGACGCCGACGGCGCGGTATTGTTCATTGATGCGAACCGACCAAAGATTGTCGTGCGCCTGAAGTTTTTTTAATCGCAACGAAGGATGGTTCGCATCACGCTCAAAAAGTTTCCACGCCGATTTTGCGCGGGCCTTGATTGCAGGCGCGAGCCGGTCGTAAGCGCGCCAGAAGGAAGGGCGGACTTTGGAGATCACAACTTGTTTGTGTCGAGCGGCTCGGATTTTCCGTCGCGCAACGCTTCGGCCACGAACGCATCCAGCTTCGGGCGCGGGCGCGCGTCGCCGATGATCCGCTCCCACTCGAGGTCGCCGGCCTGCTGTTTGAGAAAACGGGCGAAGTCCACGACCTCGCGCACCTTTTCTTCGGGCAGGCCGTCCACAATCTCGGCCAATTCTTGAGAAACCGCGCTCATGGTCAAAGACTAGCTCTCCGCCGCAAAATCAGCAAGCGCTGTAAATGATTGGTAGTGTCTTGATTTGGTAGGGATGGCGCGCTGCGCCGTCCCGTCGCCGAGCGCAGCGTCAGGCGACGCAATCGAACGTAAGAAATACTCACGCCCTTGCCACATTCGTTCCACCCGTTCCGGGCGGGGACATCGCAGCGCGATGTCCCTACCATCAAATCAAAATGTTGCGCGACGGCAGTTTTTTACGCGATCAGAAATTTCTCAAGCGAACACGGCAGTTGCGCCGCGACTGGCTTTCTGCTGACATTTCATACCTCAACGCCGCGTCCCGGTCCTTCCAAACTGTCAGGCAGCCGACTGCCGGCGCGGCGAGTCAGCTCCGAGACGGCACCGGCGGAATGGCGCAGATCGAAGAAGTCACCGTCCGCGAATCATGCGGTGCCGCTTTGCTCCCTGAATCTGGTTGAAAGCCGGCCGAGAAATTCCTAGCGTTTGCGGGTGTCGCCCCGGCTCCGCATCGCCTTTCTCACGCACGAACCGTTCTATCCGCCGTCCGGCGGCGGTTCGGCGGAGGCCGTCTATCTCGTCCAAGAAATGATCCGGCGCGGGCACGCGATCCACGTCTTCGGCCCGCAGATTGACGACGCGGAAGCGGTGCAGGAAAAATTCGGCGTCAAACTGCACCAATTCACGAAATGGCCGATGGGCCGATACGCCAGGCTCCGCAACTTCAAATACCTCGCGTATCCGTTTTTTCTCGAACGCATGGTCGCCGCCGCCGCGCGCGAAACAAAATTCGACCTGCTGTTTTCGCAGCACGCCATTTCCGCCGTCGCCGCCGGAAAACTGAAACGCAAACTCGGTGTGCCAGTCGTGATGAATTTTCCTGATCTGCTCACCGGCTTCATGGAAACTTGGCCAGGCTACGTTGCGCCCAAGCCGCTGGTTCATGCGCTCATGCGCTACGAAATTTCTCTGCCAGTGCGTTACGGCGTGGATGGCGTGTGCGCCATCTCCGATGAATTTGCCGACCGCCTCGCAGCGCGCGGCTATCCGCGCGAAAAAATCTGCCCGATTTACTACGGCTACGACGCGCAAGCATTTTCATTGCGCGAACAGCCTCCACCTTCAGATCAGCCGCCGGTCGTGGTCATGCATGGCTCGTTTGACGCGCATCATCTCGGCCGGATTGCCTTTGACGCGGTCAAATTAGTCGCGACAAAAAGGCCGGAAGTGATTTTCCGATTTGTCGGCAGGCGCACCGCCGGGCTGGAAAAATTTCTGCAACGCGCACACATGATTCCCCATTTCAAATTTGAGGCCACGGGGTTCACGCCTTACGCCGAAGTTTCAAAACATCTTGCCAGCGCGAGCGTGGGCATCGTGCCTTACGAGGAATCCGCCGGGACGCACTGCGCGTTTGTCGCCAAGATCGTGGAATACGTCGCCACCGGACTGCCAACGGTCTGCACGCCGCTGAAAAGCGTCCAGGGCTATTTCAAAAATGACCCGCTGGTGAAATTTTCAGAATTCAACGGCGAAGATTTTGGGAGAAAAATTTTATTGTGGCTCGACGAACCCATTTCCGACTGGCAGTCGCACACGGCCAGTTCCGCCGCGCGCGTGAAAGCCGAACTCGACTGGCGGCCGCTCTGCCGCAAGGCGGTGGATTTTGCGGAGCAGGTTTGTTCAACTGCCAAACCGCCAGATTTGCCAGGCTGAAAATTATTCCGCCTCGTCCTTGAACAGTTTTTCAACCAGCTGCCGGCTGCGGACAACCAGATAAATGCCGATGGCGAATTCGACGACTGGTGAAAGCCAGTAAAACATGGAATAACCCACATAGGAATAATGGTTCACGCTGTTTGCGCTGCCGTCATGCATGGCCTGAATCAGAAGGTAGAGGCCGCCGATAATAACTCCAACAAGGGCTGGAATGCCATGCGCGCACAAGGACAGGCCGAGGATTTTGATGAGAACATTGGCGAGCTGCTTGGGCTTCATGCCGCGATTCTCCTCCGAAAACCGGCTTTGTCGAGAACCAACTCAAGCCAGCCCGCGCTGACGGTTCACTTCATAAAGGAACACCGCCGCCGCCGCGCTGACGTTGAGCGAATCCACCTCGTTCGCCATCGGAATCGCCATCGCTTCATCGCACGCGGCCAGCACCGGCGCGGAAAGGCCGTGGCCTTCGCTGCCGAAAACAATACAACAATCGCGGGTGAAATCCGCCCGCGAAAGTGTTTTGCCGTCCGCGCGCGGATGCGCCGCGATGCACCGGATTCCGCGCGCGCGCAATCCGCGCAACGTTTCTGCCAGCGTAGGTTTTTTTTCGGGCGGCGGGATTCCGCGAACGCGCAATTCATTTTCAGACTCGTGCGGCCCGCGAGTGTTTTTTAATTCCACGACGGGCAGGTGAAAAATCGTGCCCATCGAGTTTCTCACCGCGCGGCGCAGGAACGGGCTGCTGCTCGTTTCGCCGACGATCAGCGCGTGCGCGCCGAACGCGGCGCAGTTGCGCATGAGCGCGCCGAGATTCTCCGCGTTCGACAGCGAATCAATCGCCACGAGCAGTTGCGGCCTCGGACTGTGCGCCAGAATTTCTTCCAGCGAAATCGGCGTGGGAATCTTGCCGACGGCGAGGACGCCTTGAAACAGCGCGAAGCCGGTGAGCGTCACCAGAAACCGCCGTTCCGCGAGATAAACGGTGATCTGTTCCGGGCGCGCCTCGAGCAGCGGGCGGAACTCCTCCAGATGCTGCTCGGAGAACACGGCGGAGACGACGGTGAAACTGCTTTCCAGCAGGCGGCGCACGACTTTTTCACCCTCGGCCACGAAGATGCCCTGCGCCTCATGCTCCGCCGAGCGGCGCATCGTGCGATACGGCGCGAGTTTGGACTGGTCGAACGAGGAAATTTTTTCGATGCGGAACATGAAAGGCGATTCTCTCTGCCGAAATCAAGAAGGCAATGGTGCTTCAGGAAATCTTGCCGAGGCGTTGCAGTTCTTCAAGGAAGGCAATGTCAGCCTGATCTTGAGGGCGATCCGCGCGCGCTTGGCCGCGAGCAGATGAATGCCGGACAGACACTTCACGGACGTTCCTTGTTCGGATTGCCGGATGACCGCCGCCTTTTCCGCGTCGTCAACACTCGGCACACCGGGCAGGCCGAGGTGAAATTGCAGGATGCCCCAGCGCGTCTGATAGATTTGGATGAAATTTTCGCCGCGCGAACCCAGCACCAGCAGCGGCACATCAATTTCGTCGTGCAACATTTCATTGAGCCGGGTGAAGTTTTTCTCATCGCGCGGCGGAATAAAAAAATCCCAGTCCATCGAGAAGCGCGGCATTCCCGTGAGGCGCATGGCCTGTCCGCCCACGAGCAGATAGTGGATGTTGGCGGCGTTGAGGGCGAGAATCAACTCGTTCATTTGGCGGGCGCCAACTGCGCCAGTTGCCGCAGCACGGAAAGTTTCCACGCGTTCAATTCGGCGTGCGATGAAAACCGTTTGCTCTTGAAGTCAGGCAGTCGGGCGGCGGCAGGCGCAGGCACGACAGTAGGATTGGCCGCCCACAGCCGATACTTGGCGTTGTAATCATCGGAGATTTTCATGCGCGCTTCAAATGCCGGAAACAGATTATCTTAACCCGTCATAAAAAACAACCGTGGCCGGAAAATCTGGCGAAAATTCACAATTCCAAAGTTTCACAAGGCACGTCCTGCGCGGCGAGCTGGAGTTGGACGTGCGTCGCGCCGATGTGATGGAGCTGCTCGGCCATGACGTGTTGCGCGAGTTCGGGCTTGTTGCATTCGCGGCTCAAGTGGGCGAGGTAAAGGTGGCGCAGTCCGTCGGACATGATTTGCGCGGCGGCTTCGGCGGCGGCCACGTTCGAGAGGTGGCCGTGGCGGCCGAGGATGCGCTGCTTGAGCGGCCACGCGCGGCGCGGACAATCCTGCAGCATTTTCACGTCGTGATTGGATTCGAGGACGAGGACGTTCGCGTGCCGCACACGTTCGCCGACCAGCCGGGTGAAATGGCCGAGGTCGGTGGCGAAACCGATGTTGCCGCTGGTAGTCCGCAGAAGAAATCCGACGGGGTCTTGCGCGTCGTGCGGGATGGAAAAAGTTTCGATGGACAAATCGGCGAGTTCAAACGCGTCGCCAGTCGCAAACAGCCGCCAGTCAATTTTGGTTTTGAACGTGCCGGCGGTTTCGAGGGCGAGATTGATTTTTTTGCTCCATTTGTTTTTGAAAGTCCAGACGGTGGCGTCCTGCGTGGCGCGGTTGCAATAGACGGGGATTTGAAATTTGTCGGCGAGGCCGAGCAGTCCGCTGATGTGGTCGGAATGTTCGTGAGTGATCAGAATGGCGGTGAGGTTTTCCGGCGTGCGGCCGATGCTCGCGAGGCGTTTGCGGATTTGCAGCGGGGAAAAGCCGGCGTCCACGAGCACGCGGGCCTCGGCGGTTTCGACGTAGGCGCAGTTGCCGCTGGAGCCGCTGCCGAGGATGGTGAATTTGACGGACACAGATTGAAGTTAAAGCGGAAAGCGGAAAGCGGAAAGCGGAAAGCGCGGGCAAATTTATTTGTCAAAGACGAGATCTTAATCCGGTCCTGACCTTGATTCCCGCAGGTTAAAATGAAGCTGACGATCATGTTGAAGACCAAGATCAGGCGGCGGCAAATTGACTTGGTAAGGAAATGCGATACCTTATTCCATCATTGCTTCTCTGTAATGTTGGAACACAGCCGGCTGGTGTGTTCGGAAGCGCAATCAGATTAAAACATGCTTTGTAAAAAAGGTTTTTGGCTGGTTTTTGGCGTGCTGGGCCTGCTCGGCGCGCTCGGAAACTGTTCTGTTTTCGGCGCGGGCTGGAAGGTTTTGCCTGGACATGTCCCGTCCGTCCTTTCGCAACTGAAGGCCAACGGCCGGCTGGCGGCGACGAACCAGTTGCGGCTGGCGATTGGCGTGGCGTTGCGCGACCCGGCGGGGCTGGACGATTTTCTGGCGCAAGTTTATGACCCGGCCAGTCCGAATTACCGGCGATACCTGACGCCGGAGGCATTCACCGCGCGCTTCGGCCCGACGGAAAAAGATTATGCGGCGGTGAAAGACTTTGCGCGGACGAACGGCCTGACTGTCACCGCGACTTACAGCAACCGGCTGGTGCTGGACGTGACCGGGCCGGTGGCGGCGGTGGAAAAAGCCTTTCATGTCACACTGCGCACTTACCGCCATCCAACCGAGGCGCGCGATTTTTTTGCGCCGGACACCGAGCCGATGGTGGATGCCGCGCTGCCGGTGGCGGACATCAGCGGACTTAACAATTTTAAATTGCCGCATCCGAAAAGTTTCAAGCTTTCACCGGCGCAGCCAGCCGGCGCGACGCCCAAGGCGGGTTCCGGCTCCGGCGGCAGTTATCAGGGCGGTGATTTCCGCGCGGCTTATGCGCCCGGCGTGACGTTATGTGGAGCGGGACAAATTGTCGGGCTGTTGGAATTTGACAGTTATTACGCGGGTGATATTACCAATTACGAAAGCCAGAGCGGTTACACGAACGTGCCGCTGGCCAATGTTCTGCTCAACGGCGTCAGCGGGACTCCCGGTTTTAGCGGTCAAGGTGCCGACGCCATCGGCGAAGTGTCCTTGGATATTGAAATGGCGATTGCGATGGCCCCGGCGCTGGCCGAGGTGATCGTTTATGAAGGGAGCCAGCAGAACAGCATTTTGAGTCAGATGATTTCCGACAACCGAGCCGGACAGTTGAGTTGTTCCTGGGGCTGGGACAGCGGACCGAACACGACGACGGACAACCTGTTCAAGCAAATGGCCGCGCAAGGGCAGTCATTCTTCAATGCCTCCGGCGACAGCGATGCTTTTAGGACGGGACAGGTTGACAACCCTTCACTTGCAAATGCGCCTTCCAGTTGTCCTTACATCACGGAGGTTGGCGGAACCACGTTGACGACGGGCACGGCGTCTGCCTACGCGTCGGAAACCGTTTGGAATTGGGGCGGCGGCACGGGCAGCAGCGGAGGCATCAGTTCGTATTACGCCATTCCCATCTGGCAGACCAACATCGTCATGACCAGCCGGGGAGGCTCGGCCAGTTTCCGGAACATTCCGGACGTGGCCATGACGGCGGACAACGTCCGGGTCATTTACAACAATAATCAGTCCGCAGTTTTTGGCGGCACGAGCTGCGCCGCGCCGCTGTGGGCGGGGTTCATGGCGCTGGTCAACCAGCAGGAAACGGCGCTGGGCCAGCCGCCGGCCGGATTCATCAATCCCGCCATTTATGCCATTGCGACGGGGCCAAACTATGCCGCGTGTTTTCACGACATCACGACCGGCAACAATTTTTGGAGCAGCAGTCCCGGCTCGTTTTCGGCCACGAACGGTTACGACCTCTGCACTGGCCTGGGAACGCCGACGGGACAAGGTTTGATTGATGCACTGGCCAGCAGCCCCGATACGCTTGTAATTTTGCCCCATGCCGGCGCGGCCACGGGTGTGGCCGGCGGCCCGTTCAGTGTCATTTCCGGAAATTTTCTGCTGACCAACGCCAGCAGTTCCTCGCTGACGTGGTCGCTGGTCAGCACTTCGGCATGGCTCAACATTTCCGCAACCAACGGCACGCTGGCGGCTTCGGCGGCCATCACTCTCAACGCCAGCCTCACGGCCACCGTCAGCAATCTGGCCGTGGGAACTTATTCGGCGGGTCTGACTTTTTCCAACTGGACTTCCCAAGTGGCGCAACCGGGTCTGTTCACCCTCCAAGTCAGCCAGCCGCTGGCCGTCTCGCCGACAAATGGCTTTACGGCGGTGGAACCGGTCGGCGGCACATTCAACGTGACCGCGCAAAATTTTTCATTGACCAATCAAGGCGGCAATTTGCTGACTTGGAGCCTCATCAACACTTCGTCCTGGCTGAATGCTTCGGCAACGGGCGGCTCCTTGGCGGCCGGCGAACAGACAGCCATGACGGTCAGCCTGACGGCGGTGGCCAATAGTCTGGCCGCCGGCGTCTACAGGGCAAATGTGCTGGTCACCAACGTCACTGGCGTCGCGGCCGTGCTGCCGTTCTCGATCTATGTTGGCCAGCCGCTGGTGGCGAATGGCGGTTTTGAAACGGACGATTTCACCGGCTGGACAGAAACGGGCAGCACGACTTACATGACGGTCAGCCGCGCGACGGGTTATTTTCATTCAGGCCGTTACGGTGCCGAACTTGGTCCTTATCTGGCGGTAAGTTATCTTTCCCAGAATCTGGTGACGACGCCGGGGAGCAGTTATCTGGTGTCGTGCTGGCTGGCGAACCCCAAGAGCGGCACGCCCAACCAGCTTACCGTGCAGTGGAACGGCGCGACGATTTACAGCCGGGCGAACTTTCCGGCGATGGCCTGGACCAACCTGCAATTTTTGGTCACGGCGACGGGCGTCACCACGCCGCTGCAATTCGGTTTTGAGAACGACCCGGCATATTTTGGCTTCGATGATGTCAGCGTGACGCCGGTGGCGCCGGCCAGTTTTAAGTCCACGGTGAAGGCGGCCGATGATTTCCAACTGGCCTGGAACACCACCACCGGCATTGTCTATCAAGTCCAATACAAAACCAATCTGCTCCAGACCAGCTGGATCAACCTGGGCGGCGCCACCACCGCTCAAACCAGCACGCTGACGATGACCGACACCAATGCCTTTCAATCTTCGGCCCAGCGGTTTTACCGGCTGCTCGTGTCGCCCTAAGCGGGACGCGCATTTGAAGTGTGCAAATTTGTCCGTATTTTTTAAGATTGAAAATGCCCGTTTCCAAAACACCGGCGCTGGCCTTGTTGTTGTTATTCGGTCTGACCACCGCCGGTTTCAGCGCGGAGCCGGGCCGGAAGATTTTGCGCGGCCATGTGCCGGCGGCGGTGGCGCATTTGACGGCCTTGGGCCGTCTGCCGGCGACGAACAACCTGACGCTCGCCATCGGCCTCCCGTTGCGGAATCAAGATGAACTGGCTGAATTGCTCCGGCAGATCTACGACCCGCGCAGCACCAACTACCACAAATATCTGACGCCGGAAGAATTCACCGCGCGGTTCGGCCCGACGGAACAAGATTACGCCGCTGTGAAAAATTTTGCGCGCACGAACGGCCTGGCGGTCACCGGCACCTTCGCCAACCGGCTGCTGCTCGACGTGACCGGGCGGGTGCCGGCGGTGGAGACGGCGTTTCACATCACGTTGCGGACCTATCGGCATCCGACGGAGAACCGCAATTTTTTTGCGACCGACGCGGAGCCGACGGTGGACGCGAATCTGCCGGTCGTGGACGTGAGCGGACTGGATAATTTTTCCCGTCCGCACCCGAAACTTCAGCCGTTCCCGGCGACGGTGACGCCGCGTGTCGGTTCGGCTCCCAGTGGCGGTTACATGGGCGACGATTTTCGCGCGGCCTATGTTCCCGGCACCACGCTGGACGGTTCCGGCCAGACGGTCGGACTGTTGCAGTTTGATGGTTTTTACGCCAGCGACATTGCCGCTTACGAAAGTCTGGCGGGCCGCACAAACATCCCCGTCCAGGCGGTTTTGCTTGACGGGGTCAGCGGCATCCCCGGCTTCAGCAATATCGCCAATGGCAATACCGAAGTGTCGCTGGACATTGAAATGTCCATCTCCCTGGCGCCGGCGCTGGCCCAGGTGCTCGTGTTTGAAGGGAACAGTCAGAACGATATTTTGAACACGATGGCGGCGAGCAACACGGTGAAAAATTTGAGTTCATCCTGGGGCTGGGGCGGCGGCCCCAGCACGAGCACGGACAACATTTTCAAAACGATGGCGGCGCAAGGCCAGTCGTTCTTCAACGCGACCGGCGACAGCGATGCGTTTCCGGCGGGTGGCGCGGATGCCAGCGTGCCTTCGAGCAGTCCTTACATCACGCAGGTCGGCGGCACGACATTGAGCACGGCCGGCGCGGGCGGTGACTATGTGTCGGAGACCGTTTGGAACCGGGGCGGCGGCATCGGCAGCAGCGGCGGCGTCAGCACTTATTACGCAATCCCAGCCTGGCAGCAGGGAGTCAATTCTTTCGCCAACAATGGCGGCTCCATTACGACGAGAAACGTTCCCGACGTGGCCCTGACCGGCGAAAGTGTCTATGTGCAATATGGCAACGGCTCCGCCGGCAATGTTGGCGGCACCAGTTGCGCCGCGCCGTTGTGGGCGGGTTTCATGGCGCTGGTCAACCAGCAGGCGGCGGCCAGCGGCCAGCCGTCCGTGGGCTTCATCAATCCGGCCATTTACGAACTCGCCAACGAATCCATTTATGACTCGGTTTTTCACGACACCATCGTCGGCAATAACACTTCGTCTTCCAGCCCGAACGCGTTTTACGCCGTGCCGGGTTACGACCTTTGCACCGGCGTCGGCACGCCGAACGGAACCAATTTGATCAATGCCCTCGTCAATCCCGATCCGCTCGTCGTGGCGGCCAATGGCGGATTCAACGCCGTCGGCACGTCCGCCGGAACCTTCAATCCCGCCGCGCAAACTTTTTATCTCACCAATGCGGGAACTTCTCCGCTGGACTGGTCGCTCGTCAACACGTCGGCGTGGCTGGACGTTTCGGCGGACAGCGGCACGCTCGACGCCGGCGCGGGCAGCGCGGTGATGGTGAGCCTGAACACCGTCGCCAGCAATCTGCCCGCCGGCCTTTACCCGGCCAGCCTCGGCTTTGCGAATGACACCAGCGGCGTGACCCATTTCCGCCTGTTCACGCTGCAAACGAGCGACCCGTTGGTGATTATTCCGACCAACAATTTTTCTTTCGTCGGCCCGTCGGGCGGGCCGTTCGCTCCCGCCACGCAGGAAATTATTTTGACCAACGCCCGGTCCGATACTTTGGGCTGGAGTCTCAACAATGCTTCTCCTTGGTTCGATGTTTCTCCGGCCAGCGGCAGTCTGGCCGCCGGCACGGCATCTAATGTGGCCTTCACCCTCACGCCGACGGTCACCAACTTGCCGGATGGAATTTACAGCGCTGTCTTCCAGGTCACCAATTTGTCCAGCCAGTTTGTGCAGGTGGTCACGGGCAGCATCTTGATTGGCCAGCCGCTCGTGCAGAATGGCGGCTTCGAGACCGGCGATTTCACGGGCTGGACTTTGAATGGCGACGGCTACAACGCCAATTATGTTGATGGCAGCGGCACCTTCGTCACTGCTCATTCGGGAACCTATTGCGCGCTGTTAGGCGAACCCGGCGTGCTGGCCTATCTTTCCCAAACCATTACCACGACCGCCGGCCAGAAGTATTTGATTTCACTCTGGCTGAACAATCCGCTGACCGGCAGTTCGCGCAATCCGAATGAGTTCAGCGTGGCATGGAACGGCAGCACGCTTTACGACAAAAAAAATCTGGCCCAGTCGGGTTGGACCCAGTTGCAATTTGTGGTCACCGTCACGGGCAGCGGCACGGCCCTCCAGATCGGCGGACTTGACAACAACTATTATCTCGGCTTGGACGACGTCGCGGTGACACCCGGTTTTGCCCCGGCCATGACCATGCAACCGGCCAATCTGACAGTTATCTCCGGCAGCAATGCAATTTTCAGCGCCATGGTCACCGGCACCACCAACCTCGTTTATCAATGGCGCAATAACGGCGTCAACCTCGCCGGCGGCGCGGGCATTTCCGGCGCAACCAGCAATGTCCTCACGCTCGCCGCCGTCACGTCCGGCAGCGCCGGCAACTACACTCTTTTCGTCACGAACTTTTTTGGCGTGGTCACCAGCAGCGTTGCGTCCTTGACGGTTTTGTCGCCGCCGGCCATTACAAGTTCATCACTCACCAACCGGATTATCCAATGCGGCAGTAACAGCGTGGCCTTCGCCGTCACCGTTTCCGGCACGCCGCCGTTGACTTATCAATGGAGCCTCGATGGCTTGCCGGCTGCCAGCGCGACCAACACCAGCTTTTCGCTCACCAACCTTTCTCTGCCAAATCATACGGTCACCATCGTCGTCACCAATCTTTACGGCAGCCTCGCCAGTAATGCTCTGTTGACGGTGCAGGACATACTCCCGCCGGCCATCACACTAAACGGAAGCAATCCGTTTTTTATCGAACTGGGCGGCGTCTTTGCCGATCCCGGTGCCACCGCCACCGACGTGTGCGCGGGTGACATCAGCGTGCTGGTCAGCGGCTCGGTCAACACCAATGCGGTTGGAACGAACACACTGACTTACACCGCCGCCGACGGCAATGGCAACAACAGCGCGGTCACGCGCACCGTAATTGTTCGCGACACCACGCCGCCAACGATCTTATGGAGCTTCACCAACCTGGTTCTGGCGGCGGACACCAATTGCAGCGCGAAGATGCCGGACGTGACCGCAACCAACTTCATTCTCGCCACCGATCTGTCCGGCGCGCTGACGATTTCGCAAAGCCCGACTAACAACGCAATTTTATTTCTTGGAACCAACATCCTCATCATCACCGTCATGGATGCCTCCGGCAACACCACTTACTCGACCAATCAAATCATCATTCAGGATCAAACCCCGCCAGTCGTTACTTTGAACGGCGGCAGTCCGTTTTTCAGCGAACTCGGCCAGGTCTTCGCCGATTCCGGCGCCACCGCCGACGATGCCTGCGCGGGAGTTGTGGCGGTGTCCGTCATTGGCTCGGTCAACACCAATGCGACCGGCACCAACATCCTGACTTACACCGCCGCCGACGGCAGCGGCAACACCAGTGCGGTCACGCGCAC
>Ga0209483_1000276_pt1 | contig 47366 bp, 52 predicted proteins | sample NGEPerA_FD_184508 | JGI IMG/M metagenome (GOLD analysis project Ga0209483, IMG submission 184508) | Arctic peat soil microbial communities from the Barrow Environmental Observatory site, Barrow, Alaska, USA - NGEE PermafrostL2-A... | ecosystem: Environmental > Terrestrial > Soil > Wetlands >...
TTCGGCAGGCTCAAGGACTGGCGACGCGTTCATACCCGCTACGACCGATGCGCTCACACATTCATGTCCGCAATCTGCATCGCCGCCATCGTCATCTTCTGGCTATAATCAATGAGTCCTGACCCTAGGTCACGGAGTTCCGTGAACCCACCCGAATCCTGGCCGAATATGCCTTGCGATACTGCGGCTGCGGCTTGGTTAAGCGGCTAACAAGTAAGGTAAAGGGCGGGTTCCTTTTGAAATTCATATTTGAAGCGCTTACGCGTTGATCTCGTGTTTCAGGAGGAACGCATGCGTAAGCTCTCCGCAGTGGCCGTAGCCATGATTTTGGCGATCGCGCTCTACTTCACCCTGTTCTGGGGCCTCGACGCATTGCGCATTCTGACCTCGCCGACCTACGGCCTGGACGATGTCTGGCACGCGCAATTCATTTTCGTCATCGGCAGCATGCTCGGCCTCGGCCCCACGGGGCTGCTCAAGCTCGCCGCCTTCTTCGGCGTGCTTAAGCTCGCGGTAGCCGGCATCTGCGCGCTGCATATTCTCGACCGATGCCGCGCCTTTGTCGGCGGCAAGGCGAATTCCGAAGTTCTCGAGGGTGGCCTGATTCTGATCGTGTTGATCAGCATCGCGTCGGTTGGTCCGGCGGTGTCGTCACAGAATTCCGAACTGCTGCGCGAGGGGGCCCTGCAACTCACGCTCGCCGCGATCGCCGCGGGACTTTGTCTGGTCGAGCGCAAATACAGCCGTGCTACCGATGACGTTGCGCCGGCGGTTTCGACCGAACTCGCCGCCACATCGCGCGGCGCGCCCTGGTTTTCCCCGTTCCGGTAACGGGCGGCGCTATTTTGTTTTCTGGATTTCCGCCATCACCTCGGCGGCTTCCTTGAAGGCGTGATTGGCGGCCGGCACGCCGCAGTAAATCGCCTGCTGCAAAATTACTTCCTTGATATCGGTCTCGGAAAATCCGCCGCCTGACAGTGCAGCGCGCACATGCAGGCGGAATTCGTCCCATTGACCGAGCGCGATCATGGTGCCGAGCACCAGCACGCGGCGTGTGCGCTCGTCGTAATGCGGCCGCGTCCACACCTCGCTCCAGGCATAGCGGGTGATCAACTCCTGGAATTCCTCGTTGAACGGTGTTTTCTTGGCATTGGCGCGGTCGACCCATTCATGGCCCAGCACCTTGCGGCGTTTGGCCATGCCTTTGTCGTAGCGTTCCTTCTCGTCCATAGGCGCAGCCTCTAGTGGAGGAAGTTCAGCACGGCTTCGGCGAATGCTTTCGGCTGTTCGACATTGGAAATATGCGCGGCGTCGAGCGCCACTAGCTTGGCGCCCTTGATCTGCTGCGCGATCGCTTCGCCGGCGGAAGGCGGCGTCGCCGGATCCTGTTTGCCGACAATGACCAAGGTCGGAGTCGTAACGCGCGGATTGCTGGCGCGGAAATCCATGTCGCGGATAGCTTCGACGCAGGCGACATAGCCGGCCGGATTGGTGGCGGTGAACATTTCCGTCATACGGGCGATGGCCTGCGGCGCGCGGTCACGAAAGCCCTTGGTGAACCAGCGCTCCATATTGGGACCGACCAGGTCACCGAGACCTTTTTCCTGCACGAATTTGATGCGGTCGGCCCACGGAGCCTTGTCGGCGTAATAGAAATTTGTGTTGGCGAGAACGAGCTTCTCGACACGATCGGCAGCATTGGCGCCGAGCCATTGGCCATCCATCCCGCCCATCGACAGGCCGCACCAATTCATCTTTTTTATTTTAAGTGCGTCGAGTACAGCGAGAATGTCGCGGCCGAAACGATCGAAGCTGTAAGGGCCCTTGGGCGAGCCGGATTTGCCGTGGCCGCGACGGTCGTAGCGCACCAGCCGGAAGTGCTTGGCAAATTCCGCCGCCTGATCGTCCCACATGTGCAGATTGGTGCCGAGCGAATTCGACAGCATCAACACGGGCGCCCCCTCGCGGCCTTCGACCTCGACGTAGATTGGGCAGCCATCGGCGTCGATCATCGGCATGGAATTCCTCCCCTAAGGATGGTTTTTAATTGTATCGATTTGGCTTGATGTATTCTTGGCCGACACACTTAAAGCGGTCCGCGCTCGCTGCATAGCTCTTTTCAGCAGCCTCGCGAGGGCTTAAGTCGGGGTCTCATACTGCGTGACCTAAGGAGAGCGTGCCGATGGCGATGGTAATGACCGGGGAGGTCCAACTCCCAGCCAGCCGCGAGGTTGTCTATGCCAAGCTCAACGATGCCGAGGTGCTCAAAGCCTGCATCCCCGGTTGTGAGGAGCTCAACAAGCTTTCCGATACTGAAATGACGGCTGTGGCCACCACCAAAATCGGTCCGGTGAAGGCGCGCTTTAAGGGCAAGGTCCATCTTACCGACCTCGATCCGCCCAACGGCTACAAGATTTCCGGCGAGGGCGACGGCGGCGTTGCCGGCTTTGCCAAAGGCGGGGCCAGTGTTTCGCTGACTGAAAAGGATGGCGGCACACTGCTGACCTACAACGTCGAGGCGCAGATTGGCGGCAAGCTCGCCCAGCTCGGCCAACGCCTGGTCAATGGAGCCGCCAAAAAGATCGCCGATGACTTTTTCAAGAATTTCGCGGCCAATGTGACGGCCGGCTAGCGCGAAATCACCACGGTTTGAGCTAATTCCTGCTTCGGAATCCCTTGACCCGGCAGGCGGTCGGGGTTCAGAGTTATTTTTGTTCTAAGGCGCTTTCGGCCCAAAATCGGCCGAGAACCGCCGCCGCCCCTGCCGGGCGAAGCGAAAAGAGGGCTTTTGGCCCCGATTTGGGAGGAAGATCATGCCAGCGGTGTCCATGACGGTGAACGGAAAACCGGTCACCGGTGACGTCGAAGCGCGCACTTTATTGGTGCAATTCCTGCGCGAAGATCTCCGGCTCACCGGCACCCATGTCGGTTGCGACACCTCGCAATGCGGCGCCTGCGTCATTCATCTCGACGGCATCGCGGCCAAGTCCTGTACCCTGCTCTCGCTTCAGTGCGAGGGCGCTAATGTCACCACCATCGAGGGCCTGGCCGAGCCGGGCGGCGCCTTGCATCCGATGCAGGAAGCTTTCCGCGAGCACCACGGCCTGCAGTGCGGTTATTGCACGCCCGGCATGATCATGTCGGCGCTCGATATCGTGCGACGCCGCGGTAACGATCTCGACGAGCATACGATCCGCGAGCAGCTCGACGGCAATATCTGCCGCTGCACCGGCTACCACAACATCGTCAAGGCAATCGCCTCGGGAGCCAAGAACATGGCCAAAGGCGGCGCGCCGCGTCAGGCTGCCGAGTAGTTAAGGAATTCAACGGGAGGAGACCGCCATGAGCGCGACCGGGATCGGCGCGGCGGTGCGCCGCAAGGAAGACTTCCGCTTCATTACCGGCAACGGCCAATACACCGACGACGTGGTGCGTCCGGGCGAGACCCGTGCCGTGTTCGTGCGCTCGCCGCACGCCCACGCCAAAATCAAGAGCATCGACGTTGCGGCTGCCAAGAAACTGCCGGGTGTCGTTGACGTGCTCACCGGCGGCGATCTCGCCACCGACAAGATCGGCAACCTGATCTGCGGCTGGATGATCCATTCCAAGGACGGCTCGCCGATGAAGATGGCGGCGCATCCGGCGCTCGCCTCCGGCAAGGTCAATTGCGTCGGCGATGCGGTGGCGGTGGTGATCGCGGAAACGATGGCGCAAGGCCGCGACGCCGCTGAGAAGGTCAAGGTCGATTACGAAGTACTCACCGCCGTGGTCGATCCGGCCAAGGCGCAAGCCGCGGGCGCGCCGCAGATCCACCCCGACATCGCCAACAACACGATCTATCAGTGGCACCTTGGCGATGCCAAGGCGACCGACGCGGCCTTCGCCGCTGCCAAGCACGTCACCAAGCTCGACATCGTCAACAACCGTCTGGTGCCGAACGCGATCGAGCCGCGCGCGGCAATCGCCGACTATAACGCGGGCAGCGATCATCTCACGCTCTGGAATACGTCGCAGAACCCGCATGTTGCGCGGCTGGTCATTTCCGCATTCGTCGGCATCGCGCCGGAACACAAATTGCGGGTGATCGCGCCCGATGTCGGCGGTGGCTTCGGCTCCAAGATTTTCATCTATCCGGAAGAAGTCGTCTGCCTGTGGGCGTCACGCAGGGTGCGGCGTCCCGTGAAATGGGTTGCGGATCGCACGGAATCATTCCTGACCGACGCGCACGGCCGCGATCACGTTACCCATGCGGAATTGGCGCTTGACGCCAATGGGAAGATTCTGGCGCTGCGCGCCAAGACGATCGCCAATCTTGGCGCTTACATGTCCACCTTCTCGTCATCGGTGCCGACGTATCTCTACGGCACACTGCTATCGGGCCAGTACGATATTCCGTCGATCTATTGCGAGGTGGACGCGGTCTATACCAACACGGCGCCGGTCGACGCATATCGCGGCGCCGGGCGGCCCGAGGCGACCTTCGTGGTGGAACGGCTGGTGGAAGTCGCGGCACGCCAGACGGGCGTCGAGCCCACCGAACTGCGCAAGCGCAATTTCATCAAGACATTCCCGCATCAGACCCCGGTGATCATGGCCTATGACGCCGGCGACTATCTTGCCTCGATGAAGAAGGCGCTGGAGATCGCCGACGTGAAGGGGTTTGCCAAACGCAAGCGCGAAGCGGCGCGCCACGGCAAGCTGCGCGGCCTTGGTTATTCGACCTATATCGAGGCCTGCGGCATCGCGCCCTCGCAGGCGGTCGGTTCGCTCGGCGCCGGCGTCGGTCTGTGGGAATCTGCCGAAGTGCGGGTCAATCCGGCCGGCTCGGTGGAAGTGCTCACCGGCTGTCATGCACACGGGCAGGGCCACGAGACGACCTTCGCGCAACTCGTCTCGGAGCGCCTTGGCATCCCGTTCGAAAATGTTTCCATCGTGCACGGCGACACCGACAAGGTGCAGTTCGGCATGGGCACCTATGGTTCTCGTTCGGGCGCGGTCGGCATGTCGGCGATCGTGAAGGCGCTCGACAAAATCGAGATTAAGGCCAAGAAGGTCGCGGCCTTCATGCTGGAAGCGGCGGAAGACGATATCGAATTCAAGGACGGCAAATTCACCGTCGCGGGCACCGACAAGTCGGCGGCCTGGGGTGACGTTTCGCTCAACGCCTATATCGCGCACAAATTCACCGGCGCCGAACTGGAGCCAGGGTTGAAAGAAACCTCGTTCTACGACCCGACCAATTTCAGCTTCCCAGCCGGCTGCCATATCTGCGAAGTCGAGGTCGATATCGATACCGGCAAGCCCGCGATTGTGAATTGGACCGCGGTCGACGACTTTGGCACCGTGATCAACCCGATGATCGTCGAGGGCCAAGTGCACGGCGGCATCGCGCAAGGGATAGGACAGGCGCTGTTGGAAGGCGCGGTCTATGACAAAGAAGGTCAATTGGTGAGCGGCTCATTCATGGACTACAGCATGCCGCACGCCCGTGACCTGCCGTCGTTCCAGATCGGATTGACGGAAACCAAATCGCCGTCGAACCCGCTCGGCATCAAAGGCTGCGGCGAGGCCGGCGCGATCGCCGCGCCCGCCGCGGTGATCAACGCCATTACCGATGCAATCGGGACTGAAAATCTAGCGATGCCCGCGACCGCCAACGCGGTGTGGTCGGCGCTGCAAGGCGCCAAACCGCGCCAAGCGGCCTAATAGGAGAGACCGATGTATAATTTCACTTTCCATCGTCCGACCACGGTTCGCCAGGCGGCGGGCCTGATGGCGCGCAATCCGGAGGGCAAGCTACTGGCCGGCGGCCACTCGCTGATCCCGGTAATGAAGCAGCGGCTGGCAAGCCCGACGGCGATCATCGATCTGTCGCTGGTCGAAGGCATGGCCGGCGTCGAGCAGAAGGGCCGCTCGATCGTGATCGGCGCCATGACGCGGCATGCCGACGTGGCCAATTCGACGGTATTGCAACAGGCGCTGCCGGGCTTGGCCGCGGTCCCGGGCGCGATCGGCGATCCGCAGGTGCGCAACCGCGGCACCATCGGCGGCTCGATCGCCAATAACGACCCGAACGCCGATTATCCGGCGGCGTGCCTGGGGCTGGGTGCCACTATCATCACCAACAAGCGGCGGATCGCGGCCGACGATTTCTTCACCGGCATGTTCTCGACCGCGCTGGAAGACGGCGAGATCATCACAAAAGTGAGCTTCCCGATCGCCAAGAAGGCGGCCTACGAGAAGTTCAAGCATCCCGCCTCTGGCTTTGCGCTGGTCGGCGTGTTCGTGAGTAAGCGCGGCGCCGATATCCGCGTCGCGGTGACCGGGGCAGGCTCCAACGGTGTGTTCCGCGTGAAATCGTTCGAGGAGGCGCTCAAGAAGCGCTTCGCTGCGAAGTCGCTCGAAGGCATGAGCATTCCGGCCACGGGGATGAACAGCGATATTCATGCTAGCCCGGAATACCGCGCCCATTTGGTCGCTGTTTTGGCGCGTCGCGCAGTCGCGAAAGCAACGGCCTAGCGCAGGAAAGATTTTCACAGCGCATAGCGGAACCCGGGCATGGCGACCGCGTTGCCGAATGGGCGTCTCGATCCATTCGGCAGGTTTTCCAGTGGCTCAAATTTTCGCAGTGTTAGTGGTCGTTCTAATCGCGGCGGGCATGGCGCTGTTACGTATCAGCGTCTAGGTCTTGTTGCGATCGAGTTCGGCCAGCAAATCGTGCAGGTCGAGTGGATTGGTGAACATCTGCAGCCCGCCGTCGGGGCTTTTCGGCCACTGATCCTTCGGTCGGTCCCAATAAAGCTCCACGCCGTTGTCGTCCGGGTCGCGCAGATAAAGTGCCTCGGAAACGCCGTGGTCGCTGGCGCCCTCGAGCGGTACCTTGGCCACGATCAGCCGCCGCAGCGCATCGGCCAGAAGCCGCCGGTTCGGGTAAAGAATGGCAGTATGGTAAAGACCGGTGGCCCCCGAGGCGGGCGGCGAGCCACCTTTGCTCTCCCAGGTATTGAGTCCGATATGGTGATGGTAGCCGCCGGCCGAGATGAAGACGGCGCCGGGCCGGCTGGTGGTTAGCTCAAAACCCAATACGCCGCAGTAGAAATCGAGCGCCCGCTGCAGGTCGGCGACCTTCAGGTGGACATGACCGATGCGAACCCCGGCGTCGATTTTGGGCATACGCAGGGCATCTTTGGTCAGTTCGGCGGTCTTGGACATAGGGGCCATTCCTGGCTGGCTGGAGGGGCTTTGGATACACACATGTAAGACGCTCACGAGTTCCGTTAAAGTCCCCTCGAAGGACCGCTTATGACAGTAAAACCGCTCCCGGCCTCGATCGAGGCCACCCTCGACCTGCTGGCCAGGGCCGGTTACATCGCCGACCGCTCGCTCGCGACGGTGCTTTATCTCGCGCTCAAAATGGGGCGGCCGCTGTTCGTCGAAGGCGAGGCCGGCGTCGGCAAGACCGAAATCGCCAAGGTGCTGTCGGCGGCGCTAGGCCGCCGGCTGATCCGGCTGCAATGCTACGAAGGGCTCGATATTTCGTCCGCCGTCTACGAATGGAATTACGGCGCGCAGATGATCGCCATTCGGCTGGCGGAAGCGGAGGGCGAGGGTGACAAAGCGCGCATCGAGCACGATGTTTTTTCCGAACGCTTCCTGATCAAGCGTCCGCTGCTGCAGGCGCTCGAGCCCGATCCGGCAGGGCCGCCGGTACTACTGATCGACGAGATCGACCGCACCGACGAAGCCTTCGAGGCATTCCTGCTTGAAGTGCTGGCGGATTTCCAAGTCACGGTGCCGGAATTGGGGACCGTCAAGGCGGCGCAGCCGCCGATCGTGCTGGTGACGTCAAATCGGACGCGCGAGGTGCATGACGCGCTCAAGCGCCGCTGCCTTTATCACTGGGTCGGCTATCCGAATGCCGAGCGCGAATTGAAAATCCTGCGCACCAAGGTGCCGGGCATTGCCAAGAAACTGTCCGAGCAGGTAGTCGCTTTCGTGCAGGCGCTGCGCAAGGAGGATCTGTTCAAACAACCCGGCGTGGCCGAAACGCTCGACTGGGCCGGAGCGCTCACCGAGCTCGACGTGGTCGCGCTCGATCCGGCGACGGTGTCGGACACGCTCGGCGCGTTGCTCAAATATCAGGACGACATCGCCCAGCTCGACGGCGCCAAGGTCAAGACGCTGCTCGACGAGGTTAAGTCGGATCTGCGCGCGGCGGAGTGAAGGTCATGGCCGAAGCTCAAGGCCGACACGTTGAAGGCCGTCTTGCCGAAAATATTCTCTATTTTGCGCGCGCGCTGCGCGCCGCCGGTATTCCGGTGGGATCAGGCAGCGTGCTCGACGCGCTGGAGGCCGTGAACGTCGCGCATGTCGTCGACCGCGAGGATTTCTATTGGACGCTGCATGCCGTGTTTGTGAAGCGGCACGAGCATTCGATTCTGTTCGATCAGGCGTTCCGCATTTTCTTCCGCAAACGCGGCTATATCGAAAAGCTGATCGCTTCGATGTTGCCCGAGGCGAAGGCCAAGGACCATAAAGCGCCGCCGCCGGGCGCGCAGCGCATCCAGGAGGCTCTCTTCTCCGGCCTTGATAAGCCCGAGGACAAATCGGAAGTCGAGATCAACGCAAGCCTGACCGTTTCTGATCGTGAGATCTTGCAGAAAAAGGATTTCGCGCAAATGAGCGCGGCTGAAATCGCCGCCGCCAAGCAGGCGATCGCGCGGCTGGCGCTGCCGCTCGACATGTTGCGCACGCGGCGCATGGCGCCAAGCCGGCGCGGGCACCTCATCGATATCCGCCGTACGCTACGGGCCAGTATGAAGGCGGGCGGGGCGGTGATCGATCTCAAGTATCTGGGACCGCGCGAGAAGGAGCCGCCGATCGTGGCGCTCTTGGATATTTCCGGCTCGATGAGCCAGTACACCCGGCTGTTCCTGCATTTTCTGCATGCCGTCACCGACGAGCGTAAGCGCGTGACGACCTTCCTGTTTGGCACGAGACTCACCAACGTCACGCGCGCCATCCGGGCGCGCGATCCCGACGAGGCGCTCACCGCTTGCAGTGCCCATGTGGTCGATTGGTCGGGCGGCACGCGTATCGCGTCGTCGCTGCGCGACTTCAACAAACACTGGTCGCGCCGCGTGCTCACGCAAGGCGCGGTCGTGCTGCTGATTACCGACGGGCTTGAGCGCGATGCTGATGACACGCTATCGTTCGAGATGGACCGGCTACACCGCTCGTGCCGCCGGCTGATCTGGCTTAATCCGCTTCTGCGCTTCGAAGGCTTCGAGGCGCGCGCCAAGGGCGTGCGGGCTATGCTGCCGCATGTTGACGAACTGCGGCCGATCCACAATTTAGAGTCGATGACCGAGCTGGTGCGCGCGCTATCGGGCGTAGCGTCCAAGGACTACGATCCGAAGGCGATGCTTCGGCACGTTGCTTGATGGAGGTTCATATGTTGTCGCGCGATGAAGACATTCTTAAAGCCGCCGAGGACTGGCGCAAAGCCGGACGCGGCGTGGCACTCGCCACCGTGGTCGAGACCTGGGGCTCGGCGCCGCGGCCGGTCGGCTCCAATTTGGTGATCGATAATGAGGGCAATTTTCTGGGCTCCGTGTCGGGCGGCTGCGTCGAGGGCGCGGTGGTGACCGAAGCCATCGACGTGATCGACAGTGGCAAGCCGAAAATGCTGGAATTCGGTGTTGCCGACGAACAGGCCTGGAATGTCGGCCTGTCCTGTGGCGGAACCATTCGCGTCTATGTCGAGAAAGTGAGCTGACGGGTGAAGCTCGACATTCTCCATTCGCTCAATGCCGAACGCGCCGCGCGGCGCGCCGTCGTTGTCGTCACCGACGTGGCGAGCGGCACGCAGCGACTGGTCAAGGCTGCCGATGTCGCGAACGATCCAATCAAGGATGTGCTTGAAAAACGCCTGCGCATGGCGAAAAGCGGCATGGAGGAAACGGCTCAGGGCCGCGTTTTCCTTACTGTGCACGTACCGTCGCCGCAGCTTGTCATCACCGGCGCGGTACACATCAGCCAGACGTTGGCGCCGGTTGGGCAATTGCTGGGCTATGATGTGACTATCGTAGATCCGCGGACGGCCTTTGCGTCGATCGAGCGCTTTCCGGACGTGAAGGTGATCGCGGAATGGCCTGACGTCGCATTGCCGCCGCTCAATGTCGATCACTACACGGCGTTTGTCGCGCTCACCCATGATCCGAAGATCGACGACCCGGCACTACTGCACGCGCTCAAACGCGATTGCTTTTATATCGGCGCGCTTGGCTCCAAGAAGACCCATGCCAAGCGGGTGGAGCGGCTGAAAACTGCGGGCCTCACCGATGCCGACATCGCGCGCATTCATGCGCCCATCGGCCTGCCGATCGGGGCGGTATCGCCGGCTGAAATCGCCGTCGCCATCATGGGCCAGATCACCGAAAGACTGCGCAAGAAATCCGAGAAGGCGGAGGCGGCATGAAATTCGGCCCGGTCGCTCCCGCCGATGCGCTCGGCGCCACCGCGGTGCATTCGATCCGCCAGGGCGATCTCGTGCTCAAAAAGGGCACGCTGATCGGACCGGCGGAGGTGGCCGCGCTCAAAGCCGCGGGCGTCAAGGAAATCGTGGTGTCGCGGCTTGAGCCGGGCGACGTATCGGAGGATCAGGCCGCCGCCGATATCGCCAAGGCGGTGGCGGGCGAGGGCGCACGCACAGACCGAGCCTTCACCGGCCGCTGCAATCTGTTCGCGGAGAGCGCCGGCGTGCTGGTGCTCGACAAGGACGCGATCGACCGGCTCAACCGCATCGACGAGGCCGTGACGCTGGCGACCTTGCCGTCGTTCAAACCGGTGGTGGAAGGCGAGATGATCGCCACCGTCAAAATCATTCCATTCGCGGTGGCGGCGAAGGCGCGCGACCAGGCGGTCGCGGAAGCGGCCAAGGCCAACCCGGTCATTCGCGTCGCGCCTTACAAGGTGCGAAAGATCGGTATTGTCTCGACTTTGCTGCCGGGCCTGTCGCCGAAAGTGGTAGAGAAGACGCTTAAAATCACCACAGCGCGCATTGCGCCCGCCGGCGCGACAATCGTTGCCGAGCGCCGCGTGCCGCATGAGCAACAGGCGTTGGCGAAAGCGATCGACGAGGTGCTCAAAGCAGGCGCCGAGCTGGTGATCGTGTTTGGTGCTTCCGCCATTGCCGACCGCCGCGACGTGATCCCGGCGGCGCTCGAAGCCATTGGTGGCGAGATCGAGCATTTCGGCATGCCGGTCGATCCCGGTAATCTGATGCTGATCGGCAAAGCGCGCGGCCAGGCGGTGATCGGCGCGCCCGGCTGCGCACGATCACCGAAGGAGAATGGTTTCGACTGGGTGCTGATGCGGATGCTCGCCGGCATCCCGGTTTCTCGCGCCGACATCACCGGCATGGGCGTCGGCGGATTGCTGATGGAAATCGTGACGCGGCCGCAGCCGCGCACCGAGCCGCAGCCTGAAAAAGGCCGGCGCGTCGCAGCCATTGTGCTGGCCGCCGGGCGTTCCACGCGCATGGGCGCGATCAACAAGCTGATCGCCGAGATCGGCGGCAAGCCGCTGGTGCGGATCGCCGCCGAGCAGGCGCTGGCTTCGCGCGCCGGCCCGGTGATCGTCGTCACGGGCCACCAACGCGAGCGCGTCGAAGCGGCGTTGGCCGGTCTGCCGGTCCGTTTTGTCCATAATCCCGGCTATGCTGACGGTCTCGGCACCTCGCTGAAAGCCGGTATTGCCGCGTTGTCGGCGGATGCCGATGGGGCCATTGTCTGCCTCGGCGACATGCCGCAGGTCGATACTTCGTTGATCGATAAATTGCTTGCGGCCTTCGATCCGGAACGCGGTGCGCTGGTGGTGGTGCCGACATTCGACGGGCGGCGCGGCAATCCGGTGGTGTGGTCGCGACGTTTCTTCAACGATCTGATGGCGATTCAAGGCGACATTGGCGCGCGGCATCTGATCGGCAGTTATGCCGAGGCGGTCGTCGAAGTCCCGGTCGCCGGCGAGGCGGCGCTGACCGACGTCGATACCCCCGAGTCGTTTTCCGCCGTCAAGGCCGAAATCGAACGGGCTTAAGACTCGAATCGTTGATCGCTTCCGCGACTCAGCCCTTATCTGAGCCCCTGTCTGGGTAAGGGAAGGGCGATGACGGATTGTTTCCTGCCGATAATGCGCGCGGTCGTGGCCGCGACGCTTTTGCTTGCAACCGCCGCGCTGATGCTGGTCGCGGTCAATACCGCACGCGCCGCCGGCGCGCTGGCGATCGGGGCCTGCGGCGCGTTCGGCGAAGCCTATGATTTTCACACGCCCGACGAAGCCCGCAAAAGCGCGCTGGCGAAGTGCCAGAACGATACCTGCCGGGTGGTGACCGTCACCAAGCGGGGCTGTGCCGCGTTTGCGGTCGATTTCGGCAATGCCTGCGGCGCCCATGGCTGGGGCAAGGCGCCCAAGCTCGGGCGCAGTCAAAACGAGGCCTTGCGCTCCTGCTACAAAGACGGCGGCAAGGAATGCGTCATCCGCACTTTCTTCTGCGACGCCAAGGGCTGAATACCTAAGCAACTGACTTAATCGGAATTTTCCGCGCTTGCGCGGCGCGCTTGTTTACGCTAAATACTGACTGACCAGTCAGTCAGTATTTAGCTCATGACCACCGCGCATCCGCGATCTCCCCGTAAAGTCCCGCGCCGCCGGCGCGGTGGAGAACATCGCGCCGGGTCCGAACCGCGCAGCGAGGCGCGCAAGGTACGCAGCGCCGCCCGCCGGGAAGCCATTCTTGCCGCCGCGCTCGACGAGTTCGCGGCCAGCGGCTTCGAGGCGGCGCGGCTTGACGACGTCGCCAAGCGCGCCGGCATCGCCAAGGGCACCATCTATCTCTACTTCCGCGATAAAGAGAGCCTGTTCCAGGAATTGGTCCGCACCATGCTTACTCCATTGGTAGGCACCATCGAGGCGCTGGGCGCGGCCGAGGTGCCGATCGCCGTGTTCAGCGAGCAAATCGTCGATTTGTTCGTGCGCGAGGTCTACGAGACGCGCCGCAAGGACGTCATTCGTTTGATGATCACCGAAGGCCGCCGCTTCCCCAAGCTCGCCGAGTTTTATTACCGCGAGGTGCTTTCCCGCATCATCGCCGCGGTGCGCGCGCTGTTGCGGCGGGCCGCGGCGCGCGGTGAGGTGCCCGAGGCTTTGGTTGATTTCCCGCAAATCATTGCCGCGCCGGGCCTGGTGGCCATCATCTGGGCCGGCTTATTCGAGCGATACGAGCCGCTCGATGTCCGCAAAATGATGAAGACCCATGTGGATCTGCTGTTTCGGCCAAGGAGTGCGCCATGAGTGCGAAGCTTGCCGCTTGGTCCGCGATAGCGCTCGTCAGTATTGTGCTTGCTGGCTGCGATAACGGCAAAGAAGGTCAGTTGCAGGGCTGGGTCGAGGCCGAGCTGGTGTTTGTTTCCGCCGACGAGCAGGGCCGTGTCGAAACCTTGAAAGTCCGTGAGGGCGACAGGGTCAAGCAAGGCGACGTGCTGTTCACCGTCGACGAGGATCTGCAAAAGGCCGACGTGGTGGTGAAAAAGACCGCCGTGGAAAATGCGCAGCAGAATTTCGATCGCGCCAAGGAGTTGCTCAAGACGCAGTCCGGCACGCAAAAGACCTATGACGACGCCGAGGCCGGGCTTCGGCAAGCAAAGGCCAATCTGGCGTGGTCGGAAACCCGCCTCACGCGCCGCAACGCCTACAGCCCGACCGGGGGCACCATCGAGCAGGTTTATTTCCGCACCGGCGAAACCGTGTCCGCCGGCAAGCCGGTGGTGGCGCTGTTGCCGCCGCAGAATCTCAAGTTCCGCTTTTTCGCGCCGGAGCCAGTACTGCCGCAAATCAAATACGGCGAAACCGTCACGGTGTCATGCGACGGCTGCGACAAGGGTCTGACCGCGAAAGTGAGCTTCATTGCGCGCAGCGCCGAATTCACCCCGCCGGTGATCTACAGTCTGGATGAACGCGCCAAGCTGGTATTTCTGATCGAGGCGCGGCCGGACCAGCCGGATAAATTCCGCGTCGGCCAGCCGGTGACCGTCACGCTGCCGAAAGAGCCGCCCAAAGAGTCATCGAAGTGACCGATACCGACATTGTCATCGACGTCCATCATCTGACGAAAAAGTTCGACGGCCGCGCGGTCGTGCGCGACCTGTCGATGCAGGTCAAGCGCGGCACCATATACGGCTTTCTTGGACCGAACGGCTCAGGGAAAACCACCACCATCCGCATGCTGTGCGGCCTTCTCACGCCGGACGAGGGCGACGGCACGTGTCTGGGCTACGACATCCTGACCGAGACCGACAAGATCAAGCTCCAAGTCGGCTACATGACCCAGCGTTTCAGCCTCTATCAAGATCTCTCGGTGCGCGAGAACCTGGAATTCGTCGCCCGTATCTATGGCCTCGATAAGCCGGTCGTCGCCGCCCGCGCGGCGATCGCGCGGCTCGGACTTTCCGGTCGCGAGGAGCAGGTTGCGGGCGAATTGTCGGGTGGCTGGAAACAGCGGCTGGCGCTCGGCGCCTGTACGCTGCCGAGCCCGCAACTGTTGCTGCTCGACGAACCGACTGCCGGGGTCGATCCCAAGGCGCGGCGTGAGTTCTGGAACGAAATCCACGCGCTCGCTGCCGATGGCCTGACCGTGCTGGTTTCCACCCATTACATGGACGAAGCCGAACGCTGTCACGAAATCGCATACATTGCCTACGGCGAATTGCTGGTGCATGGCACCGTCGAGCAGGTGATCGCGGCCTCACATCTCACCACGTACGTGGTGAGCGCTCCGGAAGGCCAAGGGCTCAGTAAACTATCTGACGAACTCGCCGGCCTTCCGGGCATCGACATGGTGGCGCCGTTCGGCACCAGCCTGCACGTCTCGGGCCGGGACGCCGCCAAACTCGAAGCCGCGATTGCGCCCTACCGCAAGCGCAAAGGTCTCGACTGGAAGCGCTCCGAACCGTCTTTGGAAGACGTGTTCATCGATCTGATGGGTAAAGCGCGGGACAATTTCCAATGACACATTTGCTTGCCACGCAGGCGCCGCGTCGGCTTTCGGGCAGCGGTTTCTGGCGCAGAACCTGGGCTATGCTGCTGAAAGAATTCATCCAGCTGCGGCGGGACCGTGTGTCGTTCGCCATGATCATCATAATCCCGCTCGTGCAACTGATGCTGTTCGGCTACGCCATCAATACCACGCCGCACGATCTGCCGACCGCCGTGCTGATGCAGGAACGCAGTGATCTGTCGCGTTCGATCCTGGCCGCACTCGAAAACACCAAATATTTCAAGGTCACGAGACTGCCGCACAGCGAAGCCGAAGTCGATCAATTGCTCGCCTCGGGCACGGTGCTGTTTGCGATCGAAATCCCGGCCAATTTCGAACGCTCGGTGCGCCGTGGCGACAAGCCTGCAATGTTGATTGCGGCGGACGCCACTGATCCGGTCGCTTCCGGCACCGCACTCGGCGCGCTCGGCCAAGTGCTGCAGACCGCGCTCATGCACGATCGTGACGTGCCCGATAGCGCGACCATGCCGTTCGAGATCCGCACCCATGCGCGTTATAATCCAGCTGGTGCGACCCAGCTCAACATCGTGCCAGGCCTGGTCGGCACCATCCTGACCATGACTATGCTGATTTTCACGGCGCTGTCGGTGACACGCGAGATCGAGCGCGGCACGATGGAAAGCCTGCTGTCGATGCCGATCAGCCCGGTCGAGATCATGCTGGGCAAGATCGTGCCCTATATCATCGTCGGCTTCGTGCAGGCGGCATTGATTATCGGCATTGGCGTCACGTTGTTTGGCGTGCCGGTGGTCGGCAATCTCGGTGTACTGGCCGCACTCAGCACGCTGTTCATCGCCGCTAATCTATCGATCGGCTACACGTTCTCGACCATCGCGCAGAACCAGCTGCAAGCCATGCAGATGTCGATGATGTTCTTCCTGCCGAACATTCTGTTGTCCGGGTTCATGTTTCCTTTTGCCGGCATGCCGGTCTGGGCACAATATGTCGGCGAGTCGCTGCCGCTCACGCATTATCTCCGCATCGTGCGCGCAGTCATGCTGAAAGGCTCCTCGGTCGCCGATCTGCATTACGATGCCGTGGCGCTGTTCGTACTGATGCTGATCGCAATGGCGATCGCGGTCACGCGCTTTCGCCGCACGCTCGACTAGCGCCGCGTCAGCACGCCCAAGCGCAGATAGAGCTGCAGCGGCGGTCGGAATCTTGCGACCAGCCGGCCGTAGCGGACCATTCGAATTGTCCGGTCTTCAGCCAGTCATTTGAGCGCCCAACCGCAATTGGTTGTAGCCGGTGCAGGCAAAAGTTTGCGCCTCCGGGTCGAGATAGAACCAGTTGTTCAGCTTCCAGCAATAGGCGGCGCGCACGCCCGCCGAGGTGCCGTGCAGCCGGTTGGACGGATCGTAGGGAACGGTGACGTCGTTCTTGATGTCGAGCCCGCCTCGCGCTTGAAGCGTCAGCCCGGCAACAATTGGATTTCTTCTTCGGCGCCGTTCACCCAGGCATTGTTGAGCGCACCGGATTGGTAACGGTAGCTCCCGCCCCGACAGCACGGCCTGCAGCGTGAAGCCTTCGCGGTAGAGGCCTGCGGGCGACCACAGCACACCGCCATGCAGGACGCGGCCATTCGCCACAGATCGGCGCCGGAAACCAAAAGGAACCGCACGCCGTCGTCGCCGGCCCAAACAGGGCCGGCGGACACGCCGACGCAACAAACCATGAAGGCCATGGCGACGGACGGCGCTACGCTCACGCGCCTTCCGCAACGCATTGAGGCTCCCCGGCCCCAGAATACCCACCATGAGCGTATCGAAGTAAATCACAATCTAAGAGTGTCTACCCATGGAAGTCGAGGCCGACCTGCAAATACCGGATAGGACAAAGCTACGGCCAGGCGTTATATGCATCGAAACGACTCTACGCGCGCGAGCGAGAGCTTTATGATTTATGCAACTTCAGATAACGCCCAAGAAGCCCAGGCGCGCCGGCGCTCCATCGCTTTCCTTAATTGGGCGCATGCCATCGACCATTTCGTGCTGCTGATCTACCCAACCGTGGTGATCGGGCTCGAGGTGATCTACCAGCGGCCTTACAGCGAACTGATTGCGCTTTCGAGCGCCGCCTTTGTTGCATTCGGAATTTTTTCGCTGCCGGCGGGCTGGCTGGCCGACCGCTGGAGCCGCCGTAAGATGATGGCGGCATTCTACTTCGGCTGCGGCGTGTCGCTGGCGCTGACGGCTTTTGCGCCGAATTTGTCCATGCTCGCGGCCGGCATGTTCGTGCTCGGCATCTTCGCCGCGATCTATCATCCGGTCGGCATGGCGATGCTGATCGAGGCCTCCGGCGCGCGCGGGCGCACGCTGGCGTTCAACGGAGTGTGCGGCAATCTCGGTGTTTCGCTGGCCGCAGGCGTCAGCGCTGCGCTCGCGACCTGGCTCGGCTGGCGCGCCGCGTTTCTGGCGCCGGCGGTGCTCTGCATCATCACCGGCGTCGTCTATCTTTGGATGACGCCGGACGACCGGCATCACACCAAGTCGCGCGTATCGAAACCGGCGGTGCCGCTGACGCCCAAGGTCATGACCATGCTGTTCGGTTTATTTCTAATCATCGCGATCAGCGCCGGACTGGTGTTCAACGTGTTGACCATCGCACTGCCGAAGATCGTCGATGAAGGCGTCGCCTCGTCGGTGCCGCTGGTGTTGGTGGGCAGCATCGCCACGCTCGTTCTGGTTTGCGGCGCGATCGCGCAACTCTGCGTCGGACGGCTGGTCGAATGGGTGCCGCCATACGTCATTTTTGCCGCTGTGACCGGGCTCGGATTTGCCGGAAATCTGTGGGCAACCTACGCCACCGGCATACCGCTGATGATCGCGCTCGCCGTCGCAATCGCGGCGATTTACGGCCAGGTGACAGTCAACGACATCATCCTGGCGCGCTACACCGCCGACGCCTGGCGCGGCCGCGTCTATGCCGTGCGCTATTTCACGCTGTTTATCAGCGCCGGCGCCGCCATCGCCATGATTTCACTGCTGCATAACAGCGGCGGGTTTGCTCTCGTGCTCGGCGCCAACGCCATCATCGCGTTGATCATGTTCCTGTCGACGCTCGCGCTGGTGGCGCTGATCATCAATATCGAGACGCGGCACGCCCAAGTTCAACCAGTCAAAGTGCAGCCGGCGGAATAATCAAAATAACGGCGGGATCAGATCCTCGACCTGCACGGGCATGCGCTTTTTGACGTTCGCGACGATGCGGCTGCGGTGGCAGGCCTTGGGATCGCGGCAGTAGCACAGCAGCGCGACGCGCTTTCCCGTCTTGATCAGCGCCGCCAATTCGCCGAGCGCTTCTTGAGCTTGGCGCGTCTTGATGTGCTTGTCGTAGATGTGCCAGAGCGTGTCGAGGTCGCCGGACTTCGCGGCCGCCCGGCCGGCAGCTGGGGTGCCAAGTTTTTGCAGATGGATATAGGCGATGCCGGCCTCGTCGAGCGAGGCGGCAAGCTGGCGCTTGGAGAAGCCGGGGCGGCGTGAGGCTGCGACCGCGCGGGTATCGACCAAAAGATCGACTTTGGCGCGCTTGAGTTCGTCCAGCATCACGGCGGGCTTGGCCTGCTCGTAACCGATGGTGAACAAGGGCGCCGATTTGGAGCTAGCTTTCTTCGGCACGATCACTCTTTCATCTTTTCGATCAGCGCCATGGCGGCGGCCGGCGCGCGCACCTTGCCCTCGTGGATCACATAGGCAAACACATCGCGTGGTGCGGCCTTCGGCTTGTGCTTGGTATCGACGAGTGGCAGATCCTTCGGTTCCTTGCCTTGGGCCCAGCTTTGCAAGCGGCCGGACCATTCCGCCAGTTGCTTGGGCGGATAGGCGGTCGGCACATTGTCTTTGCCGCGCTGTAGCCGCGCATAGACGAAATCGCCGGCAAGGTCGGCGATGTTCGGATAGATGACGTGGTCGGTATAAACCGGCGGCATTTTGAAGGCGCGCAGCAGCGCGATGAATTCCGGCGTCTTGAAGCTGTCGTGACGCACTTCAATGACATGGCGCAGCGTGTGGCCGTCGAACTTGTCCGGCAGCGCTTCGAGAAATTTTCCGAAGTCGGCGGGGTCGAATTTCTTGTGTGGCGCGAACTGCCAGAGCAGGGGGCCGAGCTTGGCACCCAATTCGGTGATGCCGGAGTCGAGAAATCGCTTGATCGAGTCGCCGGCCTCGCCGAGCACACGGCGGTTGACCGCAAAACGCGGCCCCTTGAGCGCGAACACGAAGCCGTCCGGCACTTGGTTCGCCCATTTGCGAAACGTCGCCGGCTTCTGCGCGCGGTAGAACGTGCCGTTGACCTCGATCGAGGTCAGCTTCTCGCCGGCGTAGGATAGTTCTTTCGCATGCGGCAGACCCTTGGGATAGAACACGCCGCGCCACGGCTCGAAGGTCCAGCCGCCAATTCCTATGTAAATCCGGCCCTTTTTCGGAGTCATCATGATGTCACAATCATAATCTATCAAGGCGGCAAGTAGTGATGGATGCGTGTGTTGTCCATCGCTTGACGGCCACGGTGAGATCAAGGCGACGGCGGATGTACCCGCGCCTCTCATTTGTGGTCGTTTTCATTTTTTACACCACCCGGAAAGCAAAAGCCCGGGAAACGTTCCCGGGCTTTTGTATTTTTCGTCTGAGCGCAGGACTTAGAAGTCCATCCCGCCGCCCATGCCGCCCATGCCGCCGCCGCCCGGCATACCGCCGGCCGACTTCTTCTGCGGAATTTCAGCGACCATGGCTTCGGTGGTGATCAGCAGGCCTGCGACCGATGCAGCACCCTGGATCGCCGATCGCACGACCTTGGTCGGGTCGATGACGCCCTTGCTCACCATGTTGCCGTACTCGCCGGCCTGGGCGTCATAGCCCCAGTTGTACTGATCCTTCTCGAGGATCTTGCCGACAATGACCGAGCCGTCTTCGCCGGCATTGGTGGCGATTTGACGAGCCGGAGCCTGGATCGCCTTGCGGACGATTTCGACGCCGTGCTTCTGGTCTTCGTTCGCGGTCTTGACCTTCTTGAGGGCCTCGGTGGCGCGCAACAGCGCGACGCCGCCGCCCGGCAGAATGCCTTCTTCGACCGCGGCGCGGGTCGCATGCATCGCGTCATCGACGCGATCCTTGCGTTCTTTGACCTCGATCTCGGTGGCGCCACCGACGCGGATCACCGCAACGCCGCCCGCTAACTTGGCGAGACGTTCCTGCAGCTTCTCCTTGTCGTAGTCCGAGGTGGTTTCCTCGATCTGCGCCTTGATCTGCGCGACGCGCGACTCGATGTCGGCCTTCTTGCCGGCGCCGTTGATGATCGTGGTGTTTTCCTTGTCGATCATCACTTTCTTGGTGCGGCCCAGCATCTGGATGGTGACGTTCTCGAGCTTGATTCCGAGATCTTCCGAGATCGCCTGGCCGCCCGTGAGGACCGCGATGTCCTGCAGCATGGCCTTGCGGCGATCGCCGAAGCCCGGCGCCTTGACGGCGGCAACCTTGAGGCCGCCGCGCAGCTTGTTGACGACCAGTGTGGCGAGAGCCTCGCCTTCAACGTCCTCGGCCACGATCAGCAGCGGCTTGCCGGACTGCACCACTGCCTCTAACAGCGGCAGCAATTCCTGCAATCCCGACAGCTTCTTCTCGTAGATCAGGATGTAGGGATCTTCCATCTCAACGCGCATCTTGTCGGCGTTGGTGATGAAGTAGGGCGAGATGTAGCCACGGTCGAACTGCATACCTTCGACCACGTCGAGCTCGGTCTCGAGGGACTTCGCCTCTTCGACCGTGATGACCCCTTCGTTGCCGACCTTCTGCATGGCCTTCGCCAGGAAGTCGCCGATTTCGCGATCGCCGTTGGCCGAAATGGTACCGACCTGGGCGATCTCTTCGTTCGACGTGACTTTCTTGGAATTAGCCTTGAGATGCTCGACGATGGCTTCGACCGCGAGATCGACGCCGCGCTTGAGGTCCATCGGGTTCATGCCCGCGGCCACGGCCTTGGAGCCTTCGCGCACGATCGACGCCGCCAGAACGGTCGCGGTGGTGGTGCCGTCGCCGGCTTGGTCCGAGGTGCGGGAAGCGACTTCACGCACCATCTGCGCGCCCATGTTCTCGAACTTGTCTTCGAGTTCGATTTCCTTGGCGACGGTGACGCCGTCCTTGGTGATGCGCGGAGCGCCAAACGACTTATCGAGAACCACATTGCGGCCCTTGGGGCCGAGCGTGACCTTCACCGCGTTGGCGAGAATGTCGACGCCGCGCAGCATACGATCGCGGGCATCGACGGAGAATTTGACGTCCTTGGCAGCCATAGTTCGAATTCCTTCGGTTTGATGTCGGATAAGCGATTAAGCGGCGCGCTTTTTGGCGACGGCGCCGCCTTCGATCACGCCCATGATGTCGCTTTCCTTCATGATCAGGAGATCCTGACCGTCAATTTTGACTTCGGTGCCCGACCACTTGCCGAACAGCACGGTGTTGCCAACCTTGAGATCGATCGGGATCAGCTTGCCGCTCTCGTCGCGGCCACCGGGGCCGACGGCGACGATCTCGCCCTGCGAGGGCTTCTCTTTGGCGGTGTCGGGAATGATGATGCCACCGGCAGTCTTTTCCTCGGCATCGATGCGCTTGACGACTACGCGGTCGTGAAGCGGGCGGAACTTCATGGCAGTCCTCCAAAATTATTGAACGGTTTTGTTTGTTAGGTATCGGCTACGCCAGCACCTGAACGGCAGGTGGGGGCGTAGTTTTAGGCCGCAAGGGCCCATCGCCAATTTCTTTAGCACTCAACCTCTTGGAGTGCCAATAGTCCCTGAAAGTCTCGATACTCCAATGGTTAATGCCGGACGGCGCTGCGCGCCGCTGTTAGCAGGGCCGCAGGCTTGCTGCTAATGCCTTGATTATAAACAGTTTGTTTACCATTTCGGCTTGCAATGTCCGGTGCCGGAAATGGAAACTTGTGTCCGACTCGATTGGAGGGCGCGATGGTTTCGCAAGGCTTGGTGTCTGACGACTTCCGCAAGCAGGTCAATGGCTTCGGCCTGACGACCGCACACATCCTGTACCGGCGTCCCGATCATCAATGGCTGCTGCAGTCCTACGTCTGGCAGGCCTATGACCTGTTCCCGAAGTTTCCCGAACTGATGCGCTTCCTGGCGTTCTGGCAGGACAAGCTGGAAGGGCCGTTGCATTCGGTGCAGGTCGCGCATTGTAAGCTGATCAAGCCGGCCGAACTCAAGGCGATCAACGGCGAGTTTCGGCTGCACTAGATTAGCCAACGCTCCGCTCCCTCTATTCTTTGAGGCGTGGGCCACGCCTGTTTCCCTGTTTCCGTTCCCCAAAAAGGGGATAGATCGCCGGGAGGCGCCAAGGCGCTGGCGAAGCGCCCTTAAGCCGGTTTGGCGCAACCCGCCTGCGCCTCGGGCGAGACGCGCGAGCCCTCTGGCGCAGGGGCCCGGCGCCCCCCCGACGCTCCCCCGCGCCGCCGTTGTTGGGCGCCGCCTCCAGTATCACCGCATGGCGCCTCATGAAGCGCCCGCGCTGAACCGGACCGACCGCACCATAGTCATGATAGGAAAATAGTCCAAGCCTAATGCACGCAGTTCGCGACCTAACTTTCATCAATAACTGTCATGCCGCGTATTCAAATGTTTTGCCGGTGCGCGACATGGCGCAAGCGCGGCGTTTGCCTTACCTAACCAGGCCCATGTTTCTTCAATCGAAAATATGTTCGTGAAGCGGCTGCATCCGCGCATTCCTCTGATGCTCGGCAATTTCGCCACCGGCGTTTCCATTCTGGCGCCGGCCGGAATGCTGACGGTGCTGGCCGACGGCTTAAGCGTCGGCATCCGCGACACTGGTTTGTTAGTCACCTACGGCGCGATCATCTTGTGCTTCGGCTCGCCGGTCATCGCCTGGCTGACGACGCGGATCGAACGCCGCGTATTGCTGGCGGGCACGCTGGCGGTTCTGGTGCTCGGGCAGGCGGCCTCGGCCTTTGCGCCGAATTACGGCACCGTGCTGGCGCTGCGGCTGGTGATGTTGACGGTCGCCGCGATCTACACGCCGCAAGCCGCCAGCACAGTCGCGATGATCGTTCCGGCGGCCGAGCGCTCGGCCGGCATCGCTTTCGTATTCCTCGGCTGGTCGCTGGCGGTCGCCTGCGGACTGCCGCTGATCACCTTCATCGCGGCCTATACTGGGTGGCGCGCGGCGTTTGCCGGCGCGGCACTCACTGCTTTAGTGCCGTGCCTGCTGCTGGCCTTCACCCTGCCGGGCGGCCTGCGCGGCCCGCCGCTGTCCTTGGTGAGCTTCGGCATCATCGCGCGGCACCGCAAAATCCTGTTGCTGTTGCTGATCACGATTCTGCAGACCTCGGGCCAGTTCACGGTGTTCATCTATTTGTCGCCGTTGTTGCAGCGGTTGACCGGCGCCGGCCACGAGATGGTCGGGCTGATGTTTGCGCTCTACGGCGTCGCCGGATTTGCCGGCAATGTCATCGCCACGCGCATCGTGTCGAAACTAGGCGGCTGGGTGACCTCGGTGGTGTTTTTAGGCTCGACGTTCACCGGCATGTTGCTGTGGGCACTCGGTGCCGGTTTCCTGCCGGTGATGGGCGTCGGCATCGCATTCTGGGGGCTCGGCTTTGCCGCCACTAATTCGATGCAGCAGGCGCGGCTGGTGGCGGCCGCGCCCGATCTCTCGAGCGCGTCGGTCGCGCTCAACACCTCAGCGCTTTACACCGGGCAGGCGATCGGTTCGGCGCTCGGTGGCATTCTATTCGCGCTCGGCTATGTGCGCGCCATCAACTTCGCCGGCGTCGCTTTCGTGGCGCTGGGCATCGCGGTTTGGAGCATCACGCGCGACCGCATTTTAGTGGGCAGGTCGCCTTAGTCGACTTGCCAAGGCCGGTCCGTTCATCACAATGCGGACGCCGGGACCAAGGTTGGGAGACACGTCAATGGCCCGCATCCGCTTCGATTTCGGCGTGCTCACGCTTGACGCCGAGCTGCTCGACACGCCGACCGCCAAGGCAATAGCCACAGTGCTACCGATCTCGTCCTCGGTGCTGACCTGGGGCGAGGAGGTTTATTTCGACGTGCCGGTGACTATGGCGAGCGAGAAGGCCGCGCGCGCGGTAATCGTGCCGGGCGAGATCGCCTATTGGCCGCAAGGTCCGGCGATTGCCATCGGTTTCGGCCGCACGCCGATTTCCGAGGGCAACGAAACGCGGCTGGCGAGTCCCTGCAACGTGTTTGCCAAGGCGCTCGGCAGCGTAAAGGTATTGAGCAAGATCAAGACCGGAACGAAGGTCGAGGTGACGTTGCTCGATTAGCTCTTCTTCTTCGTTTCCTTGAGCGCGGTCTGGCGGCGCACCATCGACAACGTCAGGTCCCAGGCGTTGCGAATGTTGACGATCAACAACAACAGCAGCGCGGCGGCGAGCACGTCCAGCGCGTATTCAGATTCGGTCATGATCATCACGGCGGCGGCGAGCAGCGCGGCGTAGCCGGCTACCGGCAGCATTCCGTATGCGAGATAGTCCTCCAAATATTGGGTCCATTCCCGGCGCACCAGCTGGACGGTAACCAGCATCGAAATCACGGCGCCGATCAAGGCGGTCGCCCCGATCACCGCGGCGAAAAACGTCGGCCGATGTGAAGGAAAGAGCGCGACCGCCGCAATGAAGAACACGCTGGTGAAATGGATCACCACCGGGCTGTAAAAAGTTTGCGTCGGGGCCGTGTGCGTGTCCGACAGGAATCCGGCGCCGAGCGATACCGCGACGAACAACAGAGCGAGCAGCGTCGCGCCGGCGGTGCCGACCAGAACGTAAAATTCGTGCCAGTGCTGGAGCGAGGCGGTCATCCGGCCGCGCCTAGCCGCGGCCGACGAAAGGCATCTTGTTGGCCATCACCGTCATGAACAGCACATTGGCATCGAGCGGTAGGCTCGCCATATAGGCGACCGCGTTGCCGACATTCTCCGCCGCCATACGGGCCTCGATTTTCTTGCTACCGTCGGGTTGCAGCACGCCATCGCCCTGCACCATGCGGTCGGTCATCGGGGTCGCGGCATTGCCGATATCAACCTGGCCGCAGCAGATGTCGTATTGCCGGCAATCGAGCGAAGTGGACTTGGTGAGCCCCGTGACCGCGTGCTTGGTCGAAGTATAGGCGACCGAGAACGGCCGCGGCGCGTGCGCTGAGATCGAGCCATTGTTGATGATGCGGCCGCCGCGCGGATTTTGCGCCTTCATGATCTTGATGGCTTCCTGCGTGCACAGGAACATGCCGGTGAGATTGGTGGCGACGACGTTTTGCCAGGTCTCGAATGGCAGGTCCTCAAGGGGCACCGGGGGTGCGCCCATGCCGGCGTTGTTGAACAGAACATCGAGACGTCCGAAGCTCGATTTGACGGCGGCGAACAACGCCAAAATCGACTCGCGCTTGGACACGTCGCTTGGCACGGCCAGTGCCTGCGAGCCGACGGCGTTGATCTCGCCGGCGACGGAATCTAGCGGCTCCTTGCGGCGGCCGGCCAGTACCAGACTGTAGCCGGCTTTGGCCAGCGCAATCGCCACCGCCCGGCCCACTCCGGTTCCGGCTCCGGTCACCAGCGCAATCTTCGCAGCCATCGGCTTTCCTTCCCTCACGTTTTTCTAGTGATCGCCATATCATAAAAGCGCGCGCGTGCCATCTTCCATGTCCCCGGCGCGGTATTTAGTTTTCAAGGGCGAACGAAAGCGGGGGCGGCATGTTCAAAAAATTGGTGGGTATCGGAGTTGCGTTCACGATCTTGTCGTGGGCCGTCACCGCGAAGACCTTGGACTGGAGTCAGTATTCCTGGATGGAAGGCGGCGTCGCCATTTTAATGCCGGGAGCGCCTGAAAAGTCGGAGCAGGCGCTCGCGAACGGCAACAAGCTCTCCTCCGTCGCAGTTAGCCTCGGCGCTAGCTATAATTCGGTTTCGGTCAGCGGGATCGACAAAGGCTTGCTGCAGAAAAACGCTCCAGAACAACTTCTCGATCTGTCTCAGAATGGTTCTATCTCGGCCACGAAAGGCACGCATCGCACCAAGCGGTCGTTCACGCTGGGCGCAACGCCGGGGCGGGAATTGGTCTACGACACGGCGAGCAATCTCACCTTGAAGTAGCGGCAATATATCTTCGGCGATCGTTTGCTGCAGGTCGACTATGTCGGGCCGCCCAAGTCCGAAAGCGAGCCTGAGACAACGCGCTACTTCAATTCCCTGCGCTTCCTCAAGCCTTAGGGGATCAGCTCGCGAGCGCTTGGGGCACGTCGATCGGCTTGAACGGCTCGGCCGATTGCAAGCGCGCGGTGATCTCGGCGACGCTGGTCGCCTTGCCGAAACGATAGCCTTGCATCGAATGCACGCCGGCGGCGCGCAGGAACAGCTGCTGGTCGGCGGTTTCGACGCCTTCGGCGGTCACCTTCATGCCGAGACCGCGGCCGAGGCTGACGACCGCGTGAACGATGGCCGCGGCATCTGCGGCTTTTTCGATCGAGTGCACGAAGCTGCGATCGATCTTGAGCTTGTCGAACGGGAAGCGGCGCAGATAGAGCAAGCTCGAATAGCCGGTGCCGAAATCGTCGAGCGCGATGCGCACGCCGAGTGCTTTGAGCCGCCGCATTGCGACTTCCGCGCTGTCGAGGTTGCCGAGCAGCACGCTCTCGGTGAGCTCGATTTCCAGGCGGGATGGGTCGAATCCGGTTTCGGCCAAGATGCGCTCCACCGTCTCGACGAAATCGGTACGGCGGAATTGCAGCGGCGAGACGTTGACCGATAGATCGAGACCGGGCCAGACCTTGCCGTCGAGGCAGGCGCGCCGCATCACCCAGGCGCCGAGTTCGATGATCAGGCCCGAGTGCTCGGCAGCGGCGATGAACTCGCTGGGCGGGATCTCGCCGCGCGTGGGATTGGTCCAGCGGCAGAGCGCCTCGACGCCAATCACTTTCTCGCCGCTCTTGTTGACGATTGGCTGGTAGAGCACGCGCAGGCGGTCGTTTTCAATCGCCTCGCGCAGATCGCCTTCCAACAGCCGGCGTTTAGACAGGTCGGCGTCCATGGCGGCGTCGTAGACGCAAGCGCGGTTGCGGCCTTCGTTCTTGGCGCGGTAGAGCGCCATGTCGGCGTAACGCATGATGTCGGCGGAGCCGCCGATTTTATTGTCGATCACCGCGATGCCGATCGAGGCGCCGATCACGATGTTCTGCCCATTGATCGTATAGGGCGCACAGATCGCGACGATCATTCGCTGCGCCACCGCCATCATTTTCACGCTGTCGTCGCCGATCGAGGAAATCACCGCGAATTCGTCGCCGCCGAGCCGCGCCACGAGGTCGTCGCCGCGCAGCGTGTGCGATAGCCGCAGTGTGACGTTGCGGATCAATTCGTCGCCGACCGGATGGCCGAGCGTATCGTTGACGTCCTTGAAGTGGTCGAGGTCGATATAGAACACCGCGGCCGGCGAGGAGCCGGCGCGCACCTCGTCGATCACGGCATCCAGCCGCTCGCCGAAAAAAATGCGGTTAGGCAGGCCGCAGAGCGGATCGTGCATGGCGAGGTGGCGCAACCGCGATTCGCCGGCGGCGATCGCCACCGCGGTGCGACGCATGTAGCGCAGCACGAAGGCGGCCAGCAGCGCGAAGCCGGTGAGCGCGACTGCGATGAATGGAACCACGCTGCTGACGATTTCGGCGCCAGGCTGCTTCGGCGTCCAGGCGAAGCGCGCGATCAAAGCGCCCGATGGCCCGTCGATGTCATAGTTCAAATCGCCCGCCGGCAGCGGCTCGTTGCTGCCGGCCTTGCGCAAGTGCGCGAGGCGCAGTTGCAGGGCGATGCCCGCGAGCGCGTCGTTATCGATAAATTTCACCGACATGACGATCGGCGCCGTGCTGTCGCGCGCCGAGGGCGCACCATTGGCCAGCCCGACCGCGACCGCGGCGATGACCGCAGGCCGGCCCAGGATGTTGCGGATCACCGCGGCCTGGGCGTGCGGACCGTCTTCGGTCACGCCCGGTTCGGCGAGACGCAGCGCGCCGTGCAAGGCCGGATCGCGCCCGCGCATGTAGTTGAGCGCCGACGACAGGTCGGGCAGGGCGGACTCAAACCAAGCGGTGTCGGCTGCACTTTGGCCGAGTTGCCCATAGATCGGATGATCGGCGCCGTCGAAAATGAAGACGCGATCATGATTGAAATTGGTTTCCAGCCAGAGTCCTACGTTTCGCGTCGCCCAGGCGAAATCGAATTTGACGCGGATGCTTTGCACCGCCTGTTCGGAGTGAGCGACGCTTGTAATTTGGCGCAGGATGCGCTCGCCGTAATTGGTGAGCGCGCGCGAGAACAACTGCTTCTCGTGCTCGATGGCGACTTCATCGGCGCGTTGCGCGGAGGACAGCACCGCTACGACGATGCAGACGATGGCGACGGCCACGATCACTCCGATCGGGACCACGACGCTCAGGCGCGCGCGGTCCCAACTGGTGAATTGCCTTCCGTCGGCGAAGTGCTGGCGAGCCACAGCCGGCAAGTTCTAAGCCCCTTAAAGTATCCTACCGATTAGGTTATTCGGTTCGGAACCTAGGGGAAAATGCTTGCTTTTCGCTTTCGTTCTGGCCGCTGGGCGGGCTTACGACTGTCCGATGCCGCAATTCTGGCGGCGGTGTTAACCGAAGGTTAAGAGGAACATCAGCCCGGGCTGCGATATGGCGGGCGCGGGATCGCGATATGGGCGGCGCGCAAGGCGGCCGACCAGCGCTCGCGCAGGTCCTGGAAATAGGGCTCGCCCGGCTCGATCCGGTAGTTTACCTCGGGGTTGCAGGTGTCGCGGCGCACTACCAGGATGTCGATCGGCAGCCCGACCCCGAGATTGGAGCGCATGGTGGAATCCATCGAGATCAGCCCGATCTTGAGGCTGTCGTAAATGTCGGTGTCGAAGCTGATGGCGCGGTCGAGCACCGGCTTGCCGTATTTGTGCTCGCCGATTTGTAGATAGGGCGTATCAACGGTGCACTCGATGAAATTGCCAGCCGAATAGATCATGTACAGGCGCAGCGGCCCGCCTTTGATCTGGCCGCCGAATAAAAACGCAACGTCGTGCTCGACTTCGGCCGCCTCCAGTGCCTTGCCCTCCATGGTCTGGATCTGGCGCACGGCGCGGCCGATACGCTGCGCGGCCTGAAACATGGTCGGCGAATTCAGCAAAGTCTCGCGCTCGCCGGTTTCGGGATTATCCACGCCTTCGGTCAGCGTCGCGCGCACCGTCTGGCTGAGCGACAGATTGCCTGAGGAAGCAATCGCCATGATGCTTTGGCCGGGCTGCGTGTAGACGTGCAGCTTGCGAAAGGTCGAGATGTTGTCGAGGCCGGCATTGGTGCGGGTGTCCGCGATCATCACCAGACCTTCGCGCACCAGAATTCCACAGCAATATGTCATGTGATCCGACTGTTTCTTGAGACTTGGCTTTTTCTTCGAGCGCCCGGCTGGAGGGTTATAGCCATGCTGAGGCTGGCGCGGCAACGCCATGTCAATTCTGCGCCTGCTGGCGCGCCTGACCGACATGGACCGCGACTTTGAGGGTTTCGCCGCTGCCGCCGTAGCGCGTGCCGCGCACAGGTGCTGCGCCGAGATAATCCAGACCCATGGCGACCCGCACATGGGCCTCGGTGGTGCCGATGCCGTTGGTCGGATCGAAGCCGACCCAGCCGAGGTCATCGATAAAAACCTCCGCCCAGGCGTGGCCGGCTTCCTGTTCGGTGACGCCATCGACGCGGTAGAAATGTCCGCCGATGTAGCGCGCCGGAAAGCCGAGCCGGCGTGCTGCCGCGATGTAGATGTGGGTGAGATCCTGGCAGACGCCGCGGCGCAGCGTGAAGGCTTCCGCCGCCGTGGTGGTGGAGACGGTAGGGTCGGTGTCGAATTTTATCTCGCGATTAAGCGCGGTCATAAGCCCGTGCAGCAACGGCAGCGGATCGGTGCCGGCGTCAGCGCGCATGCTGTCGGCGAAGTCGGCGATGCCGTCATCGGGTTGCGTCAGCGCGGTCTCGCGCAGGAACAGCCCGGGCGGAAAGCGCTCGATCGCGCCGCGCGCGATGCTGTGGGTGTCGTGGGTGTCGACCTCGCCTTCGACCGTGACCGACAATTCGTTGAACGGTCCCTCGGCGGTGAAGAAGTGCGCGATATTGCCGAAGGCGTCCTCGTGCTGGCGCAGCAGGCAATCCTCCGACAGATCGAGGCGCCAGGCGATCACGTGCTGCCCCTCGTGATTACGCGGGGTGAGGCGCAGCATCTGGATCACGCCGGTCGGCGGCGTGTCGTAGCGATAGGTGGTCGCGTGCGAGATGCGAATGCGCATGAGCTTTAACGGGCCGGCATTAACGGTGACATTCTAGCATAGGCTCATATCAAAAATTGCCGGGCGATGGCGGCGCCCAAGTCATTATTCTCGGCGATAAATTCGCCGATGAACTCGTGCAGCCCGCGCTGGAAAATGCCGTCCATCTTGCTGTTTTGCAGCCGGGAGCGGATACCGCGGGCCTGGCGCTGCGCCGCGCCCTGCCGGCCATAGGCGCCGGCGACTTGATCGAGATTGCGTACGATCGCCTCGTAGCAGGAGGCGAGCGAGCGCGGCATCTCCTCTTTTAAAATCAGCAGGTCGGCCACCAGCCAGGGCCTGAGACTGTCGCGGTAGACCCAGTGATAGGCGGTGAGCGCCGACACCGAGCGCAGGATCGCTGCCCACTGGAAATAATCGAGCGGGCCGCCAACGCGCTCATTGTCGGGCAGCAGCAAATGATATTTGACGTCGAGAATGCGCGCGGTGTTGTCGGCGCGCTCGAGATAGACGCCGAGGCGGGAGAACCAGTAGGCGTCGTTGCGTAGCATGGTGCGGTAGGCCGAGCCGTCGTAGCGCAGTGAGGATTCCTGCACCCAGCGCAGGAAGCGGGAGAACTCCTCGCGCGAGGCCGGCCCGTTGCCGTAGCGCTGGAGCTCAAGCCAGGTGCCGTTGATGGCGTCCCACATCTCCGTGGTGAGCGCGGTACGCACCGAACGCGCATTGCTGCGCGCCTGTTCGAAGCAATTGCGGATCGACGACGAATTGGCGGGTGAGAAAGCGAGAAAATCCGTGACGTTTTCTTCGTTGGCCTCGTCATAGGTTTTGAAGAACGCTGTGGCGCAGCCGGCGGTGGCGACCGCGGTTTCCCATTCATTGCTGGCGCCGACGTAAGCCAGCGGCAACGCGGTCAGCCGCTGCGTGGCGTCGAGTATGCGCGCGAGATATTCCGCGCGCTCGACGTAGCGCGAGAGCCAGTAAAGGTTATCGGCGGTGCGCGAGAGCATCTATCCGTCCAATACCCAGGTGTCTTTGGTGCCGCCGCCCTGGCTGGAATTGACCACCAGCGAGCCTTCCTTGAGCGCGACGCGCGTTAGCCCGCCGGGCACGATGCGGATGCGGTCGCGGCCGGTGAGCACGAATGGCCGCAGGTCGACGTGGCGCGGCGCCACGCCCTGCTTCACGCAGGTCGGGCAAGTGGAGAGCGCCAGCGTCGGCTGGGCGATGAAGTTTTTCGGCGCGGTCTTGAGCTTGGCGCGGAACTGTTCGATCGCGATCTTGCTGGCAGTCGGCCCGATCAGCATGCCGTAGCCGCCGGAGCCGTGCACTTCCTTGACCACCAGTTCGGGCAGATGCTTGAGTACGTAGGCGAGATGTTCCGGCTCGCGGCAGCGCCAGGTCGGCACGTTTTTCAGCAGCGGCTCCTCGCCGAGATAAAATTTTACGATCGCCGGCATGAAACTGTAGACCGCTTTGTCGTCGGCGATGCCGGTGCCCACTGCATTGGCCATCGTCACATTACCGGCCTGGTAGGCCGACATCAGCCCGGCGACGCCGAGCGCGCTGTCGGGACGGAACGTAAGCGGATCGATAAAGTCGTCGTCGATGCGCCGGTAGATCACGTCGACCTGGCGCGGGCCTTGCGTGGTGCGCATGTAGACGAACTCGTCTTTCACGAACAGGTCGCGGCCTTCGACCAGTTCGACACCCAATTTATCGGCGAGGAACGAATGCTCGTAATAGGCCGAGTTGAAGACACCGGGCGTGAGCAACACGACGGTTGGGTCGCGCCCGGAGGGCGCCGGCGCCACCGATTTGAGGGTGGCGAGCAATTCGTCCGGATAATTTTCCACCGGCGCAATGCGGTGGCGCGCGAACAATTCCGGGAACAGCCGCATCATGATTTCGCGGTTCTCCAGCATGTAGGACACGCCGGAGGGCGTGCGCGCATTGTCTTCGAGCACATAGAAGGTGTCGGCGTCGATGCGCACGATGTCGATGCCGGCGACGTGGACGTAGATGTCGTGCGGCACGCTGTGCCCGCTCATTTCCGGCCGGAACGCCGGGTTTCGGAACACCAGATCGTCGGGCACCACGCCGGCACGCAAGATGTCGCGGGCACCGTAGATGTCCTTGATGAACAGATTGAGCGCCTTCACGCGCTGGGTCAGGCCTTTTTCCAGGAACCGCCACTCGGTGCCCGACATGATGCGTGGGATGACGTCGAACGGGATCAGGCGTTCTTGCGCGTCGACTTCGCCATAGACCGCGAAGGTAATGCCGATGCGCCGGAACAGCAGCTCGGCCTCGCGCCGGCGATAGTCGAGCACGTCGGCCGGCACCTCCTGGAGCCAGCGCGACAGCTCGCCGTAGGCGGGGCGCACGTCCCCGTCATGACCCTTCATCTCGTCGAAGGCGGCAACCATCGCAACCCCCCAGCAGAAGGCTCAGTCCCTAATCTGCAAGCTTCAGGCCAACAAAACCGAGAAAAAACCAAGGTAAGCGGCCATTTTGCCCGGCCAGAACCCTAGCCCAAATGCCAATGGGTGCCTAAAATTTGAGCGAGCCTGGCCGTGGGATACAAAACCGGCGCGCGCGCATTGGTTCCGTATCTTGAGTGGCTGGCGGGGCCACGCTAGGTGTTCGGCCAAGCTTGTAGGAAGGCCCAAGGATTTTCATGAACGCGCATTCGGAGATCGTTACCGCGGCAGTACTTGTGATCGGCGACGAAATTCTTTCCGGCCGCACCAAGGACAAGAACATCGGCTTCATCGCCGATTATCTCACCGCCATCGGCATTGACCTCAAGGAAGTGCGGGTGGTGTCCGACGACGAGCACGCTATCGTCGAGGCGCTCAACGCGCTGCGCAAAATATACACCTACGTCTTCACCACCGGCGGCATCGGGCCGACCCATGATGATATCACCGCCGAATGCGTGGCCAAGGCGTTCGGCGTCGGTATTGACTATCACCCGGAGGCAGTCGCGCTCCTGAAGGAGCGCATGGCCAAGATCGGCGGTGAGCTCAACGAAGCGCGCATGCGCATGGCGCGCATCCCGCACGGCGCAGCGCTGGTGGCGAATAAAGTTTCGGGCGCGCCCGGATTCTGGATCGAGAATGTGATTGTGATGGCGGGCGTACCGTCGATCATGCAGGCGATGGTCGATGAAGTTGCGCCGAAGCTCAAGACCGGCGCCAAGCTGTTGTCGGAATCGATCCGCGCCGACGCCAAGGAAGGCGATGTCGGCACCGAACTGGGCGCCATCGCCAAGGAGCATCCCGACGCCATCATCGGCAGCTATCCGTTCTTCGACGAGAAGCTCGGGCCCAACACCAATATCGTGGTGCGTTCGCGCGATGCCGGCAAGCTGGCCTCGGCCAAGACCGCGGTCGAAACCATGCTGACGAAAATCAAAACGCAGCTTGCCGGCGGTGCGCGATAGCCATGGCCAAGCCGCCAGCCGACAACCCGCCGCGCCCGGATAAAATTTTTCCCGTATCATGGGATCAGTTCCACCGCGATTCACGCGCGCTGGCCTGGCGGCTGCATGACGCGGGACCTTTCGCGGCGGTGGTCGCGATCACCCGCGGCGGGCTGGTGCCGGCGGCAATCGTGGCGCGCGAATTGAACGTGCGGCTGATCGAAACGGTGTGCGTCGCGAGCTATCAGGATTACAAAAACCAGGGCGAACTCAAAGTGCTCAAGGGCGTCGCCCCTAAAGTGACTGCGCTGCGCGGGCAGGGCGTGCTAATTGTCGACGACCTGGTCGACACCGGAAAAACCGCGCGCGTGGTGCGTGAGTTGTTGCCCAATGCACATTTCGCCGCGGTCTATGCCAAGCCGATGGGCCGGCCGCTGGTCGATACGTTCATCACGGAAGTGTCGCAGGACACCTGGATTTATTTTCCCTGGGACACCGGGCTCGCTTTCGTGCCGCCGATCCGCGAGGGCGGCGATTGAACGAAAGTGGCACGCGGCGCATAGTCGAAGCATAAAAAGAAACTAAGGGAGGATGCGATGCTGAACCGACGCCAATTTCTCGCCACCGGAACGTCTTTGGCGGTTGCCGGCACGTGGCCCGGCGTCGCGTACGCGGCCTATCCCGATCATCCGATCCGCATCATCGTCGGCTACGCGGCCGGTGGAGGCGTCGACATTGTCGCGCGGCTGCTGAGCGAGCCGATGAAGGCGACGTTGAACGAGACCGTGATCGTCGAAAACCGCACCGGCGCCAGTGCGATGATCGCCAGCAACACCGTCGCGAAAGCCGATCCCGATGGCGGCACGTGGCTGATGGCGGCCTCGGGCGAGGTCGCGATCAATCAATTCCTGTTCAAGGACAAGATGACCTACGACGCCAGCCGCGAGCTGGTGCCGGTGGCGCTGGTCGGCATCGTGCCCTGCGTCGTCGTGGTCGCCGACGCTACGCCGGTTCACAATCCCGAGGAGCTGATCGCCTACGCCAAGGCCAATGCCGGAAAATTGTCGTTCTCTTCGTCCGGTGTCGGCAACCCGCAGCAATTGGCGGGCGAGCTGATGAACAGCATGGCCGGCATCAAGGTGCTGCATGTGCCATATCGCGGCTCGGCGCCGGCGGTGACCGACGTCGCGACTGGCACCGTCACTATGAGCTTCTCGAGTCTTGCCGCGGCGCTGCCGCTGATCAAGGCCGGCAAGCTGCGCGCGGTCGCCGTCACGTCCAAGGAGCGCATGCCGCAATTGCCGGATGTCGCGCCGCTGAGCGAAGGCGCGCCGGGCCTCAAGGATTACGAACTGCTCAACTGGTTCGGCATGTTCGGGACCGCCGGCACACCGCCGGACATCGTCGAGCGTATGAACGGGATCGTGAATACCGCGCTCAAGGATCCGGCGCTTGCCGACAAGCTGATGGTGCAGGGCATCGTGCCCAAGCCGATGAACGTCGCGCAATACAAGAGTTTCGTCGCGTCCGAGACCGAAAAATTCGGTAAATCGTCGAGCAGGCCGATATCAAATTGAGCAACTAGACGCGGTTTGCTGTAGTATTGCGCCAGCGAGCCGCCCGGGAGAGAACCGATGAACGTCAAGCCGAATACGCAAGGCGCCAAGCCGATCGAAGATCTGCTGTCGCGCGTGGTGCGCGCCAAGGATATGCCGTGGCAGAAGATGCGGTTTCCGGGTTGCGAAATGAAGACGCTGCTGTTCGACCCCAAGAGCGGGCTCGCCACCATGCTAATGCGAATGGAGCCGGGCGCGGTGCTGCCGGATCATGAGCACGTGTTAATCGAGCAGACCTACGTGCTGGAAGGCTCGCTGGTCGATAAAGAGGGCCCCGACGCCGGCATCGAAGTGGGCGCCGGTGAATTCGTCTGGCGGCCGGCCGGCAGCCGGCACACCGCCTGGAGCCCGAAGGGCGGCATGTTCATCGCCATGTTCCAAATCCCGAACAAGTTCTTCGAGAAGGATGGCCGCGCGGTCGATGCCAGCGGCAAGGACTGGGATCCGGCCTGGCGCCAGTTATTACCGAACTAACCTAAGCCGCGCTGCGCGTGCGATATTGGCCGCGCCGGCGTGGCCGAATAACTCTGCTTGCCTGATTTCCTCCGCCGAGTTTACCGATGCCACCGCCGAAAATTTCAGTGATCCTGCCTACCTATAGCCGCCGGCATGTCTTGCCGCGCACGATTGCGAGCGTTCTGGCGCAGGACGAAAAAGATTTCGAACTGATCATCGTCGACGACTGCTCGACCGACGATACCGGCGCGTATCTCGCCTCGCTCGGCGATCCGCGGATCCGCGTGGTGAAGCCCGCGCATAATGTGGGGACCGCGGGCGCGCGCAATCTCGGCCTGCAGGCGGCGCTAGCCGATATCGTTGCGTTGCTCGACGACGACGACGCCTTTCTCGAGCATCGCCTGTCGGCGCCACTTGCTGTGTTTGCGCGCGAGCCAGGCGTGGTCGCGACGCTGTCGTCCTCGGTCAAGTTCGATCTCAAACGTACCCATTACGCGCTGATGCCCGAGCTCACTTTGGCGCCGGCGGCCTTCGAATGGGCGCTGATTTGCGATCTGATTGGCGTCGAGGGAACAAGCATTACCGTGCGGCGGCAGACCGCGCTCGATATCGGCGGGTTCTGTCATGGCATGAAATGGATCGACGACCGCGAATTTTTGATCCGGGCGGCGCGGCGCGGAAGCGGCCATCTCATCGCCGAGCCGCTGTGGCAGAAATATTGGTCCGACGACGGCCAGTCCAATCAATGGGAGCAGGCGGGGCAGAGCCTGCTCAACTACGCCACGGCGCGGCCGGAATTCACCGGCCGCTATCGTAAGGTCGGCTCGTATCTCGCCACCAAAATTCTCGTGGCGGACTTGCGCCATGGCCTGCTTGGCGCGCTGGCGCGCGACTTGCGCGATTTCAAGCGTGCGGGGTTGATCGATGGCAATGTCGTAAAGATGTGGTGCGAGCACCGGCGGGTCCGGCGCTACCGTCGCGCCATGTCGAAACACCAGGCGCTTGCGGCGTTAAAGCTGCCGCCGGATGATTGGAGTTGAGTTGAAGTGCCACGCGGACGTGGCGGAATGGTAGACGCAAGGGACTTAAAATCCCTTGGGAGTAATCCCGTCCCGGTTCGAGTCCGGGCGTCCGCACCAAGTTTATTATACTAATAAAAGCAATGGCTTATAGGAGCTCTGTCCAAGAAACAACACACATCAATAATACACACTGAAGCTACCCAGCCTCGACACTGCTTGGCTGCGGCAACGCTAAGCCTTGCTAGCTTCGTTCATGATCGGATACCCATTGCTCGAATAGAGCCCTCGGGCCGTGTTCGACTTTGAGCCGAGCTATGGGTCTACGCAGCGTTATTGGCTTCAATGTCGTCGCGTCGATCCCATCGGCACCCAAGAACGTAGCTGGTTTTTCCGATGTTTCGCCGGACAATGCTCTTAGCCGGCCTTTGAATGCGGCGATTTGCGCGCGAAGCAAAGCCTTGCCCAATACGATGTACGTTGGCGAAGCTGGATCAATCTCAATTCCGTATCGGCGCTCTGCCGCTTCAATTTCATGTTGCACGGGCGCCGGGTCGCCGCGATCTAAAGCCTCTTCGCGGATGAACATGTCAGCCAGAAGCCACAATGCTTCATCGGGATCGGGGCTAGTTGCGGCCTCATTGGCCAAGCGGGCGAGGGTGACCCTGTAGTTTTCGGCCGCTAAGTCCTCGATCTCACCCAAGGTGAGAGCCACCGTTTGTTTTGCACGCTCGAATACCGTCAGCCAATGCGCGCGGAGTTTGGTCGCTAGGCGTTTGGCATCTGCCAAATTGTGGGTGCCTAAGCCCTCAGTGATCCGATGCAGTGGCTTCCCAGAAGGGGACTTAAAGCGGCCATGCAGTTCTTTGGGGATGGCAATTCTGAAGGTATAACTGGTGCCGTTGCCCCTCGGCTGAAACACATAACTGCCCATGTGCCTGGCTCCAAATAACACACGGGAATAACATACACGAAGTCTATACGTGCCAGGAAACCCTGTATTTGCAGGGTTAATTGTTCATCGCGGGTGTCCGGGCGTCCGCACCAGCTTTTTGCCGTTATTGTCTTGGTTAGTAGGCCGGACATGTCCAGACGTTTATCAATTAGCTTGTCGGTCTGCGCCGCGCTCGCGGCGGCGATGCTGGTTGGCTGCGCATCGGACGACGCTACGTCGCGGCTCTTGGTCGCGCCGGATAAATACGTGCTCTATACCTGCGATGAAATCGCGCGCGAGATGAAAACGAAAGCGACGCGCGAACAAGAACTGGCGGTGCTGATGGCGAAAGCCGGTGACGACGCAGGCGCGCGCATGATCAGCGGCATGACCTACGATCCGGAATATCTGTCGGTGCGCGGCGAGATCAACGATTTGCGCGCCTCGGCCGCCGCCAAAAATTGCACGGCGCCCGCCGCGGCTCCGGCGCCTACAGCGCCGCCCGCCGCAGCCGCAAAGCGTTCCCGATAACGCTGACCGATGACAGCGCCATGGCGGCGGCGGCGATGACCGGCGACAGCAGCAGCCCGAAGGCGGGATAGAGCACGCCGGCCGCGATCGGCACGCCGGCAGCGTTGTAGATGAACGCGAAAAACAGGTTCTGCCGGATATTGCGCATCACTGCTTTTGATAGCGCTCGCGCCTTGACGATGCCGGTGAGGTCGCCCTTGAGCAGCGTGATGCCGGCGCTCTCGATCGCGACGTCGGTGCCGGTGCCCATGGCGATACCAACGGCGGCCGCGGCCAGCGCCGGCGCGTCATTGACGCCGTCGCCGGCCATGGCGACGACGCGGCCCTCGCGCGTGAGCTTATCGATCACGGCGCTCTTCTGATCGGGCAACACGTCGGCTTCGACTTCTGTGATACCGAGGCGCCTGGCGACCGCAAGCGCGGTGGTGCGGTTGTCGCCGGTCAGCATCACCACGCCGATGCCGTCGGCGGTTAGCTGCTTAAGTGCCGCGGGGGTGGTCGCCTTGACCGGATCAGCGATGGCGATGACGCCTGCCAGTTTGCCATCGACGCCGATGAAAATCGCGCTGGCGCCGTCGCCGCGCAGGCATTCGGCTTCCTGCGTGAGGGGTGCGGTGTCGATAGCGAACTCGGCGAGGAATTTGGCGCTGCCAAGCGCGACGCGTTTGTCCTCGGCCATGCCGATGACGCCTTTGCCGGCTGGCGCATCGAACCCGTCCACCGCGACAAGGTCGATATTGCGCTCGGCAGCAGCCTTGACGATCGCGGCGGCGAGCGGGTGTTCGCTATTGCGTTCGACGCTGGCCGCAACGCGCAGCACCTGCGTCTCGTCGAACCCGGGAAGGGCGATGACCGCCACCACTTTCGGCTTGCCTTCGGTTAGCGTGCCGGTCTTGTCCACCACCAGCGTGTCGATTTTTTCCATGCGCTCCAGCGCTTCGGCGTTCTTGATCAGCACCCCGGTCTCGGCGCCACGGCCGATGCCGACCATGATCGACATCGGGGTGGCAAGTCCGAGCGCGCAAGGGCAAGCGATGATTAGCACGCTGACGGCCGCGACCAAGGCAAAGGCAAAGCGCGGCTCCGGCCCGAACATGGCCCAGGCCGTGAACGCCAGCAACGCTGCGACGATCACCGCCGGCACGAACCATGACGCAACCTGGTCAGCCAGCCGCTGGATCGGCGCGCGACTGCGCTGCGCGCTCGCCACCATCTGCACGATCCGGGACAACAGCGTGTCGTGGCCGATTCTGTCGGCGCGCATCACGAAACTACCACTTCGATTGATGGTGCCGCCGATGACGCGGGCATCTTTGTCCTTGGTCACCGGCATGGATTCGCCGGTCACCATCGATTCATCGAGCGAGGAGTGACCTTCGATCACGATGCCGTCGACCGGCACCTTGTCGCCGGGGCGCACGCGCAGGCGGTCGTCGACGGCAAGGGCGTCGAGCGAAACGTCCTCGTCGCTGCCGTCGTCGCGCAGGCGGCGCGCGGTCTTGGGCACGAGATCGAGCAGCGCGCGGATCGCGCCCGAGGTGGCGGCGCGTGCGCGCAATTCCAACACCTGGCCGATCAATACCAATACAGTGATCATGGAGGCGGCTTCGAAATAGGCCGCCGGCGCGCCGTGAGCGCGGAACGCGTGGGGGAAAATTCCGGGCGCGAGCGTGGCGACGGCGCTGTAAAGGTACGAAACGCCGGTACCCATGGCGATCAGCGTGAACATGTTGAGATTGCGGGTGACCAGCGATTGCGCGCCACGCACGAAGAACGGCCAGCCCGCCCACAACACGACCGGCGTGGCCAAGGCAAATTCGACATAGTTCGACAGCGCGGGGTCGATCCAATTGTGCGGTCCGGCGAGATGGCCGCCCATGTCGATGACCATGACCGGCAGCGCCAACACAAGGCCGATCCAGAACCGGCGCGTCATGTCGGTGAGTTCGGGATTGGGCCCGCTATCGGCCGTGGGCATTTCGGGCTCAAGCGCCATGCCGCAGATTGGGCAGGAGCCGGGGCCCGGCTGCCGGATCTGCGGATGCATCGGGCAGGTGTAGATCGCGCCTTCGGCCACCGGTTCGGGCGTGCGCCCCCCGAGATATTTCTGCGGGTCGGCGGTGAACTTGGTTTTGCAGCCGGCCGAGCAAAAATAATACGGCTGACCGCGATGCTCGGCGCGATGCTTCGCTGTATGAGGGTCGACCGTCATGCCGCAGACCGGATCGGTCGCGGCCTCATGTCGATGCTGATGCGTGGAATGGTCGCTCACGGCCCGCCCTTTGCCCTTAGATAGGCGAGAACGGCCGGATTGCGAAGCCTTTGTGGTTTTAAGCGAATCTCTGCCGCGCCAGCTTCACGCCGGCGCCGAGTGCGATCAGCTTGGCCTCGGCAATATTCCGCTGCATCGGCGCCATGCCGCAATTGGTGCAGGCGACGATGCGCTCCTTCGGCACGAATTTCATGACCTCGCCGATCACCTGCGCGACGCGCTCGGGCGTCTCGACCTCGTCATTGGCAACGTCGATGACGCCGACCAGCACGTCCTTGCCGCCCAGTAACGAGAGCAGCTTCATCGGCACGCGCGAATTGATGCATTCCAGCGACACCTGGCCGATGCGGCTCTTGGCCAGCGCCGGGAAAAACTTTTCGTATTGCGTCCATTCGCCGGGCAGCGAATTCTTCCAATCGATATTGGCCTTGATGCCGTAGCCATAACAGATGTGCACAGCGGTTGTGCATTTGAGCCCGTCGATGGCGCGATGCAACGCGTCGATACCCCAGCCGGGTACCTCATCCATGAACACGTTGAAGGCCGGCTCGTCGAACTGGATGACGTCGACGCCGTCGGCTTCAAGCGCACGCGCTTCCTGATTCAACAGGCCGGCGAAGGCCATCGCCATTTTGATTTTGTCGCCGTAGTGCGAGTCGGCAACGGTATCGGAGATCGTCATCGGACCCGGCAGCGTGATTTTCAATTGGCGGGTGGTGTGGGCACGGGCGTGGCGCGTCTCCAGCGCGTGCACGCGGCCCTTGAGTTTGAGCTCGCCTTTGACGACCGGCACCATGGCTTTGTAGCGATCGCCGCGGATACCCATCTCGACCTTCTGCGCGAAATCGATGCCGTCGACGAATTCGAGAAAGCCGTGCACGAAATGCTGACGCGACATTTCGCCATCGCAGACGATGTCGATGCCGGCATCTTCCTGCCATTTGACCGCCAGCAGAGTGGCGTCGAGCTTGGCCGCCGCCAGTTCATCGCCAGACAACTTCCACTGCGGCCACAATTTGTTGGGCTCGGCGAGCCAAGACGGTTTCGGCAGGCTGCCGGCGACGGTCGATGGAAAGATCATGCACGCTCACTCTGGAATAATTCAGGCGGTTGCCAATCATAGAGCCAATCGTAGCGCGCGCGCAGTTTTTCTCCACCCAAGGCGCGCATCGTAAGATTGCGGATCAGCGCCTCCGGGCCGGTCAGCCCATAGATGCGGGCCTGACGGCGGGAGCGCAGTTGGGCCAAGGCCGTGCGGTGACGGCGCGCGCCTTCGTAAGCGCGCAGCGCATCGGGCGGATCGTCGCGATATTTGCCGAGCATATCGGCGACCACCGCGGCATCCTCGATCGCCATACCGGCGCCTTGCGCGAGAAACGGCAGCATCGGGTGGGCGGCATCCCCGATCAGCGTCACCGCGCCCACACCGCCGCGAAACGGCGTCTTGCGGTCGTACAGCGCCCACTTGAGCCATTGCTCGGGCAGCGCGATCAATTCGCGCGCCTTGTCCGCCCAGGACCAGCGCGCGAAATGGCGCAGGATTTCGACACGTTGGCCTTCGGCCGACCAGCCGGCCTCTTTCCATTCGTCGTGCACGATGGCGACGATGTTGATCAGGCGTCCAGACTTGACCGGATAATGCACAAGATGGGCGTCGAGCCCGGGCCACAGATACACCAGCGGCTCGCGGAATTCCGCCGGCACGGCATCGGCCGGAATGAGTGCGCGCCAGGCAGTGCGATGGCGGAATTTCGGCGAGCCCGCGCCCGGCAATTGCGCGCGCACGTTCGACCACAGGCCGTCGGCGCCGATTAGCGCGATACCGCGTTCGTCGATCGTGCTCCGGCCGCTGCGCGCCTGCACGGTGATGCCGTTGACGTGGGCGGCGAAATTCTCAACCCGGGCGCCGAGCTTGATCTCGATATCCTGCGTATTGCGCGCGGCGGCGGTGAGAGACCCTTGCAGATCGCCGCGATGGATCGTCCAATAAGGCGCGCCATAGCGGCGCTCGGCATCGGCCCCCAGCGGCACGCGCACGATCTCGCGGCCGGAGCCGCCGGCCATCACGCGGATCGCTTGCGGCGTCATGACGGCGGATTGCAGGCGCTCGCGCAGGCCGATCGCGATCAGTACGCGGGTGGCGTTGGGTGAGAGCTGGATGCCGGCGCCTGTCTCTTCGAGCTTGGGGGCTTGTTCGAGCACCGTGGTGCGCAAGCCAGCACGCGCCAGCGCCAGCGCCGCTGTCAACCCGGCAATGCCGGCGCCGGCGACGATGACATGACGCGCGGACGCCAAGGGTGAGCCTCCGGTGTTAGGCGGCGGCGGTGAACGGCAGCGCGCATTCCGGCGGCCTTGCGGCATGCGGATCGAGCGCGGGTGCGAAACGATAGAGCGTCGAACAATACGGACAGATGATCTCGTTATTCTCGCCGATGTCGAGGAACACGTGCGGATGATCGTGCGGCGGCAGAGCGCCGACACACTGGAATTCCTTGGCACCGATTTCGATCACCGGCACGCCCGGATCGTTGTGGAAATGGGGGACGCCATGTTCCGCCATGAATACCTCAATTGCTTTTGACGCGAAGCACCATAGCGGGGCATTGGCATTATGCCTAGCGCGTCGTTTCAGTTGTTCAAGGCCGCGGCAATCTCTAGAACTGAAAGCATGGCAAGTTTCAGGAACCGCAACGTCGAGATCGCTTATTTCGACGAGGGTTGGGGCGAGCCGATCGTGCTGGTGCACGGCTTTGCCTCGACCAAGGAGGTCAACTGGGTCGCGCCCGGCTGGGTGACGACGCTGACGCGCGCTGGACGCCGCGTGATCGCGCTCGACAACCGCGGCCATGGCGCGTCGAGCAAATTGCACGATCCGGCCGCCTATCACACGTCGATCATGGCGGAAGACGTCCGGGCGCTGCTCGGTCATCTCCAGATCGAGCGCGCGGATGTCATGGGTTATTCGATGGGCGCGCGGATCACGGCCTTCCTGGCGATGAATCATCCGGCGCGCGTACGGTCGGCTATTTTCGGCGGGCTTGGCATCAAGCTGGTGCACGGCGTCGGCCTGCCGGAGACCGTGGCGCTCGGCTTGGAGGCGCCGTCTCTTGATGACATCGCCGATCCAACCGCGCGGCTGTTCCGCAGCTTCGCGCAGCAGACCAAGTCGGACTTGCGTGCGCTGGCCGCCTGTATCCGCGGCACGCGACAGACTTTAAGTCCCCAACAGGTGGCCGCGATCCGCGCCCCGGTTTTGGTTGCGGTCGGGACCGAGGACAATGTGGCGGGCGATCCGCATGAATTAGCCGCGCTGATCCCCGGGGCCCGCGCGCTCGACATACCGAGTCGCGACCACATGCTGGCGGTCGGCGATAAGACTTACAAAACGGGCGTTCTCGACTTCCTTAACCAACGCGCATGAGCCATGCCTACAACATTTAGCCGCCCTTCTTGGCGGCTCGCAAAATGTGATAAAAGACCTAGCTAGGGCTTTCGAGAGGCTTCGGAGATTTTAGATCAATGGCTCAGTTTCAGACGCGGCCCGTCAAGGGACACGAAAAGGGCCTCGACAAGGTCGATCCGGTCTGGGCGCGCATCCGCAGCGAGGCGGAGGAAATCGCGCGCCGCGAGCCCGAGCTCGCGACCTTCATCTTCGAGAACGTCCTGCACCATGACACGCTGGAAGCCGCGGTCATTCATCGCGTCAGCGAGCGGCTCGGCAATAGCGACATTTCCGGCGACCTGATCCGCCAGGCCTACAGCAGCGCACTGGAAGAACAGCCCGTGCTCGGCGAAATCTTCCGCGCCGATATCGTGGCGACCGTCGATCGCGATCCGGCGACCAGCCGCTTCATCGAGCCGGTGCTCTATTACAAAGGCTTCCACGCTATCCAGACCCATCGCCTGGCGCATTGGCTGCTCGGCAAAAGCCGCAAGGACTTCGCGCTCTATCTGCAAAGCCGTGCCTCGGCCGTGTTCCAGTGCGACATCAATCCGGCCGCCAAGATCGGCCGCGGCATTTTCCTTGATCACGCCACCGGCTTGGTAGTCGGCCAGACCGCGGTGATCGACGACGACGTCTCGATTTTGCACGACGTCACGCTCGGCGGCACCGGCAAGGAAAATGAGGACCGCCATCCGAAAATCCGCCGCGGCGTAATGATCGGCGCCGGCGCCAAGATTCTCGGCAATATCGAGGTCGGCCATTGTGCGCGCATCGCTGCGGGCTCGGTCGTCATCAAATCTGTACCGAACAACGTCACCGTCGCCGGCGTGCCGGCCAAGGTGGTCGGCGAGGCCGGCTGCCCCGAGCCGTCGCGCGCGATGGACCAGATGCTTTACGGCATCATGCTCGACGGCTAAGTGCTTGCGCCGGGCGGCGCGATGGGGCAACTAAACCTCGCCACAACAAGGAGCGGCCCGGTGGACGTAACGGAAGTCAGAAAGCTCGACAATTACCTCAAGAAGCTTTTCGGCAACGCGCATATTCGCGTGGCGCCGAAGGGCGGCGATACTGCCGAGGTTTTTGTCGGCGAGGACGATCTCGGCGAACTGACGCTCGACGACGAGGACGGCGACCGCTCGTTTAATTTTCGCATGGTCATCCTGGTCGGCAGCGACCCCAGCATTCAGCCGGTGCCAACGCTCAACGCCTATCTGCGGCGTAAATTCGATAACGAAAATATCCGCGTCGTGACGCGCCCGAAGAAGATGGATTCGCTCGAGGTTTATCTCGGCGAGGATTTTCTCGGCGTGCTCTTTCTGGAAAATGAAAAAGGCCGCAAGTCGTATATTTTAGAATTGCCGATTTTGGACGTCGACTTGGTCGATTCAGGCACTCAACTTTAGCCGTTCGGATGCAGCCGCGCGGTGATTTTGTCGATGCCGCCGGCGACGCTTTTCCAATCGTTCAACCAGTCGCGTGGAAATCGCATTGTGATGTCGGCATTGCCGATGCGCCGCTCCAGCAAGCACGTGCCGCTATTGGTGACGCCCTTGCGCGAACAGCGCGCCAAAAAGTGCTCGGGCGCGGCTGACTCGAACACCAGTTCCTCGCCCTGATAGGGCGTACCGTCGCGGAAACCGCGCAGCGTCAAGCCCGGCGGTCCGGCGGCCGGCTCCGCCACGAGATAGCGCGGATAGATGGTCTGCACGCGCTCGTTTAGCGGCAATGTGCCATCGCCCGAGGCGATGGTCACGAACAACCGCTCATTGGGATCGACTGGCGCGCCCAGTGTCGGCTGGATCGTCGGATCGGGCGGCGTCAGCGATGGCCACAGATAAGCCAGATCGACGCGCTCCTGCGTGCCGGGGCGCCGCTGGACTGCCATGCGGATCGCCGCCGGCTCGATGTTGAAGTAAACGCCGGCCACGATAATCGGCAGCGACGGCGCCTCGAGCGTGACTTGCGATTCAGGCCAGCGCGGCCACAGCACATAGGCGACGTAGCTCGCGGCGATCAGCATGACCGCGGCCAGCAGCAAGAGCGGCCCGGTCAGCGGGCTGCGCCCGGCATGGTGGCGTCTTGCGGGGCGATCGGCATAGGAAGCCATGTCGTAATCCCGAGTTCGAATCAAATCGATTATGCCACGGCGGGCCGATTGGCCGCGGATTCCGGCGTTTACCAATTATTAAGGATTAGCTGGCGCGCCCTGCGTGGCTTTGCGACAAAAGGCCTCCTGTATTGCGTTGAGGCCGAAATGACGCCGGAATCGTTACAAATGTTGCTGGCCCTTGCGCTCGGCTTTGCCGTGGCGGGGCTGTGCGCCTCGGCCTACCAACTCGCCACCAGCCAGCTTCCGAGCTTTGGCCTGCTCAGCGCCGGCCCGAGCCCGTCGACCTTCGCGGCGCTGCCGGTTTTGATGCTGTCGGCGCCGTTCCTGATCATGCGCAACACCATGCTCGGCCGCCAGCAAGAAGGCCGCCGCTTTGAATTCGTGTTCCTGGCGACGCTGATTGCCGGCTTCTGGAGCCTGATGTCGGGCTTGGCGCTGGTGATGACATTGCAGGCCTGCGGCCTGCTGGTCGCCTAAGCACTTCCAATTTTCCGTTTTCGTTGCGAATGTGCTTGCCAGGAGGCGGGAATGCCGATCTATGAGCTCGACGGCCACGCGCCGGAGTTTCCGGCCGAAGGCGAATACTACGTTGCCGACACCGCGGTGCTGATCGGCCGCGTGCGGCTCAAGCGCGAAGCGAGCATCTGGTTCGGCGCCGTGCTGCGCGGCGACAATGAATGGATCGAGCTCGGCGAGCGCTCGCAGATCCAGGATAATGCCACGCTGCATACCGACCCCGGCTTTCCGCTCGTCATCGGCAGCAATTGCGTGATCGGCCATAACGTGATTTTGCACGGCTGTATCGTCGGCGACGACAGCCTGATCGGCATGGGTGCGATCATGCTCAACGGCGCCAAAGTCGGACGCAATTGTCTGGTCGGCGCCGGCGCGGTGGTGACCGAAGGAAAAACTTTTCCGGACAATTCATTGATCGTCGGCGCGCCCGCGCGCGTGATCCGCAGCCTCGACGAGAAGACCGCGCAAATGATCCGTGGCGGCGCCGATATTTATGTGCGGCGCTGGAAGCAATACGCCAACGGCTTGAAGCGCGCTGATTGAAAATCCGCACCCTTAAACAGGGTGCGGCCGGCCCCTGGGGGAGGGCCGGCCGCAC
>Ga0209483_1000278_pt1 | contig 47331 bp, 16 predicted proteins | sample NGEPerA_FD_184508 | JGI IMG/M metagenome (GOLD analysis project Ga0209483, IMG submission 184508) | Arctic peat soil microbial communities from the Barrow Environmental Observatory site, Barrow, Alaska, USA - NGEE PermafrostL2-A... | ecosystem: Environmental > Terrestrial > Soil > Wetlands >...
TACCAGGATCTCTTGGGCGAAGGCTCCTATGCCGGCAAGGGTATCTACGATTTGGATGCGTTCGAAGCCGCGCTTGAGGGCCGCGTGCCGGAGAGCACGCTGCTCAGTCACGATCTTTTCGAGGGGACATTCGCCCGCGCCGGCTTGGCTTCCGATATCGAGGTCGTCGAAGAGTTTCCATCGCGCTATGACGTAGCCTCAGCCCGCCAGCACCGCTGGGCCCGCGGCGACTGGCAATTGCTGCCATGGATTTTCGGTCGTGCCGATGCGGCCTTGGGCAAACGGGGCCGGAGCAGGGTTCCGCTGAGCGGCCGGTGGAAGATGCTCGACAATCTGCGACGGACCCTTTCGGCGCCGACCGGCGTGCTCGCGTTGCTGGCGGGCTGGACCCTGTCCTTGCATGCCGCCGCAATATGGACCTGCTTTATTCTGTCGACAATTGCCGTGCCGACCCTGCTCCCCGTTCTCGCCGCGATCGAGCCACGGCATGCCCGGATAACGGCGGAAAGCCATCTGCGCGCCCTGCGCGCGGATCTTTGGCTCGCTTTGTCCCAGACCGCCCTGGCGCTCACGTTCCTGGCACATCAAGCGTGGTCGATGGCCGATGCAATGGGCAGAACGCTGTTTAGGCTGTTCGTGAGTCACCGGCATTTGCTCGAATGGATTCCGGCTGCCCACGCGAAGCGCAGCGCGCAGCTCCGCCCCCCCGGCTTCTATCGCCAGATGGCCGGCGGTATCGTCATCGGCCTCGCTGCCGCGATCGTCGTTTGGTGCGCCGGCGGCGGCGCTTGGCCGGTGGCCGCGCCTTTCATGGCGCTGTGGATTGCATCGCCGTCCATCGCTCGATGGACCAGCCTCTCTCCTCCGGCGGAAGGGCATCTGCCGGTATCGGCGGCCGATTCGCTCGCCTTGCGACGGGTCGCGCGCCGCACTTGGCGCTACTTCGAGACCTTCGTCACGGCGGCCGACCACATGCTGCCGCCGGACAATTTCCAGGAAGACCCAAAGCCGGTATTGGCCCACCGGACCTCTCCCACCAATCTCGGGCTCTACCTTCTTTCCGCGGTCAGCGCCCGCGACTTCGGCTGGGCGGGTACGACCGAGACCGTCGAGCGCCTGGAAGCAACCCTGGCAACGATGAGCGGCCTGCAGCGCTTTCGCGGCCATTTCTATAATTGGTACGATACGGGCGATCTCCGGCCGCTGGATCCGCGATACGTCTCCTCCGTGGATAGCGGCAATCTGGCGGGGCATCTGATCGTGCTGGCAAATGCCTGCCGGGAGTGGATTGATCGGCCGCTCGCAGCGTCTCGTCTATTCGCCGGCATCGAAGATGCCGTGAGCCTGCTGCGCGAGGCCATTCACCAACTTCCCGACGACCGGTGGACGGAATTCGTCATGCGGCATGAGCTTGACGGCGCGCTCGATGCGTTGGGCACGGCGTTCGGCGGCGATCATTCACTGCCGGAGAAACTTCCCGCAATTCTGACGGAACTCGCCCGTCGGACTGCGACTGTTGTCGATATCACGCAAACGCTGGCCAGCATGCGTGGGGACGATGTCGCCGCCGAAATGCTTTTCTGGGCACAGGCGACGCAGCGATCAATCAATAGTCACCGGCGGGATATGGGCCGGACCGCCGAAACTGCCCAAGCGCTCAACCATCGCCTTGCGGCGCTGGAATCGAATGCTCGGTCGATGGCCGACGCGATGGAATTCGGGTTCCTCCTCGATCCGGATCGCAAGCTGCTGTCGATCGGCTACCTCGTCGCGGAGGGCCGTCTCGACCCCAGCTGCTACGACCTGATCGCCTCCGAAGCGCGCCTGGCGAGCTTTGTGGCGATCGCCAAGGGCGATGTCTCCTCCCGACACTGGTTCCGGCTCGGGCGGGCCGTCACGCCGATCGAGCGGGGTGCCGCACTGATTTCCTGGTCGGGATCGATGTTCGAATATCTGATGCCGTCTCTCGTGATGCGCGCACCCGCCGGCAGCCTGCTTGAGCAGACGAGCCATCTTATCGTCCGCCGGCAGATTACTTACGGCGCGGAGCTCGGCTTGCCGTGGGGCATCTCGGAATCCGCTTATAACGCCCGCGACCTGGAATTCACCTACCAGTACTCGAATTTCGGCGTGCCGGGACTGGGGCTGAAACGCGGCCTCGGCGAGAACGTCGTGGTGGCGCCTTATGCGACGGCTCTTGCCGCGATGGTCGAACCGGCGGCGGCGGCGCGAAACTTCGCCCGGCTGGCGGGTGTGGGGGCGAGCGGTCGCTACGGCTTCTACGAGGCGTTGGACTACACCCGGTCACGTCTGCTCGAGGGCAAAGGTTACGCGATCGTTCGTGCCTTCATGGCACACCATCAGGGCATGACGGTGGTCGCTATCGCCAACGCTCTCTTGGACGGAGAAATGCGGGCTCGATTTCATGCCGAACCCATCGTCCAGGCAACGGAACTGCTCTTGCAGGAGCGAACGCCGCGCGATGTCGCGGCCGCTCGTCCTCGGGCGGGGGAAGTCAACACGGGCGCCACGGTCTATGCGCTGGAGCTCCCGATGGTGCGACGCCCGCGTTCCGCGCATGATGCAACGCCGGAGGCGCATCTGCTCTCGAACGGCCGGTACGCGGTGATGCTCACGGGGGCCGGCTCCGGCTACAGTCGGTGGCGTGGTCTGGGAATTACGCGTTGGCGCGAAGACGCTACCCGCGACGATTGGGGCGCCTACATCTTTCTCCGCGATGCCCGGAGCGGCGCCGTATGGTCCGCAGGCTACCAGCCGAGCGGCGTCGAACCGGCCCGCTACGACGTCAGCTTCAGCGAGGATCGGGCCGCGTTCACCCGGCGCGATGGAACGATCACGACGGTGCTTGAAATCGTCGTTTCGTCCGAAGACGATGCCGAGGTTCGTCGTCTGTCCGTCTCGAATGGGGGCGACCGGGCCCGGGACCTCGAGCTCACCTCCTACGCCGAACTCGTGCTGGGTCCGCCCGCAGATGACGCGGCGCACCTGACCTTCTCGAAGCTATTCGTGCAAACCGAATATGATGCCAAAGCGGGTGTCATTCTGGCGACGCGGCGCCGTCGGTCGCCGACCGACCCCGAGATCTGGGCGGCACATCTTGCCGTCGTCGAAGGCGCGACGGTGGGCGAGACGGAGATCGAGACCGATAGAGCCCGCTTCCTCGGCCGTGGGCGCGATGCTCGGGCGCCGATCGCGGTAATGGATGGCCGCCCCCTCTCCAATACCGTTGGAACTGTCCTCGACCCCATTTTCGCGCTTCGCCGTCGCGTCCGCGTACAACGGGGCGAGACGGTGCGCATTGCTTTCTGGACAATCGTCGCATCGTCACGCGCCGATGTGCTGGATCTGGTCGACAAGCATCGCGACGCCAACGCATTCGAGCGTGCCGCCACGCTGGCCTGGACTCAGGCGCAGGTGCAGCTGCGTTATCTGGGCGTCGATGCCGAAGAAGCGAGCCTCTTTCAACGGCTCGCGGGCCATGTGCTCTACGCCAGCCCGTCGATGCGTCCGTCGTCCGAAGCCATTCGTCGAGGCGGGGGCGGCCCTGCGGCATTGTGGGCGCAGGGCATCTCCGGCGACGTTCCCATTGTTCTGGTTCGGATCGACGACATCGAGGATATCGCCCTCGTCGGCGAATTGTTGCGTGCCCATGAATACTGGCGGATGAAGCAGCTGGCCGTCGATCTCGTGATCCTGAACGAACGGTCGGCCTCCTACGTACAGGATCTTCACAGCGCCATCGAGACCATGGTGCGGACGAGCCAATCCCGTCCTCGGCTCGGAATGGACGAGGCGCGCGGCGCGGTTTTCGTTTTGCGCACCGATCTCATCCCGCGGGAGACGCGTGCCCTGCTTCTCTCGGTGGCTCGGGTCGTGCTGGCTGGACGCCAGGGAAATCTATCGGACCAGCTCGACCGCTTAAGCGAGGGAGATACCGCCGCACCGCCGCCGCCGAGACGCTTGGCGCCCGCAGACGTCCCGCCGCCCCTGCCGACGGCGCCGGACCTCGAATTTTTCAACGGACTCGGCGGATTCGCCGCGGACGGACGGGAATATGTGACGATTCTCGGCGCCGGGCAGATAACGCCGGCGCCGTGGATCAATGTCATCGCCAACACCTCGTTCGGCTTCCAGGTCGCGGTCGAGGGCGGCGGCTACACCTGGTCGGTGAATAGCCGCGAAAACCAGCTGACGCCCTGGTCAAACGACCCCGTGACCGACCGTTCGGGCGAGGTTCTCTTTGTGCGCGACGAGGAGACCGGCGCGCTGTGGGGGCCGACCGCGCTGCCGATCCGCGACGATGCGTTGCCTTATATAGTAGTTCACGGACAGGGCTATTCCCGATTCGAGCATGAAGCCCACGGCATCGCGCTCAATCTGCTCCAATACGTCCCCCTCGACGATCCGATCAAGATCTCGCGCTTACGTATCCACAACGTTTCGGCGCGCCGGCGACGGCTCTCTGTCACGGCCTATGTGGAATGGGTGCTTGGCTCCTTGCGGCACGCATCCGCGCCCTTCGTCGTGACGGAGATCGATGCCGAAACGGGCGCTCTCCTGGCCCGCAATCCCTGGAGCACGACATTCGGCGCCCGGGTCGCGTTTGCCGATTTGGCGGGTCGGCAGACAAATTGGACCGGCGACCGGCGGGAGTTCCTGGGCCGAAACGGTACGCTCGACAACCCGGCCGCGCTGGCATCGGGCGCGCCCCCGCTTGCCAAACGAGTGGGCGCCGGCCTCGATCCCTGCGGCGTTCTTCAAGCATCGTTGGCGCTCGCGCCCGGCGAAACAATCGAGATTGTTTTCTTCCTCGGCGAGGCCGCGACATCCGCCGCCGCGCAATCCCTGATATCACGCTATCGCGCGGCCGATCTTGACGCGGTCTATCGCGAAGTCTTGCGGCATTGGGATGAAGTGCTCGGCGCCGTTCAGGTGAGAACGCCTGATCGCTCGATGGACATCATGCTCAATCGCTGGCTCCTCTATCAAACGGTGGCCTGCCGCATGTGGGCGCGATCGGCATTTTATCAGGCGAGCGGCGCCTATGGTTTCCGAGACCAGCTTCAGGACGGAATGGCGCTCACCTTGTCGATACCGGCAATGACGCGTGAACATCTCTTGCGCGCCGCATCCCGGCAGTTCGTCAAAGGCGATGTCCAGCATTGGTGGCTGCCGCCGCTCGGCCAGGGCGTTCGCACGCGCATCTCCGACGACCGCGTATGGTTGGCTTACACCGCCGCGCATTATGTCGAGGCCACTGGCGACAGCGGAGTCTTGGACGAGGCCGTTCCTTTCATCGAAGGCCAGACGCTGCGACCCGGCGAGCGCGATTCCTATTTCCAACCCGCGGTCGCGGACGAGACTGCCTCGCTCTTCGAGCATTGCGCGCGCGCGCTCGATCAAAGTCTTGCCGTCGGCGTGCATGGCCTACCCTTGATCGGCACGGGCGACTGGAACGACGGCATGAACCGCGTCGGCGAGTTGGGGAAGGGCGAGAGCGTCTGGCTCGGCTGGTTCCTGTATGCGGCGCTGTCGGCCTTCGCGCCTTTGGCGGAAAATCGGGGGGAAAAAACGCGCGCCGCGGCCTGGCGCTCTCATGTCCAAGCGCTGCAAACTTCCCTCGAGCGAGACGGATGGGACGGCAACTGGTACCGCCGCGGCTATTTCGATGATGGAACGCCGCTCGGCTCGTCGGCGAGCGACGAATGTCGGATCGATTCCATCGCCCAGTCCTGGAGCGTGATCTCCGGCGCCGCCGATCCTGTGCGCGCGGCGCGCGCGATGACCGCCGTCGAAGAGCAACTCATCCAGCGCGACACCGGGCTGGCTCTGCTCTTTACGCCGCCGTTCGATCGCACGCCGCTCGATCCGGGATACATCAAGGGCTATCCGCCCGGCATCCGCGAAAACGGCGGGCAATATACCCACGCCGCCACCTGGTCGGTGATCGCCTTCGCGGCACTCGGGGCGGGCGACCGGGCCGCTGGCCTGTTCTCGCTGATCAATCCCATTCACCACTCGGCCACGCGGGCCAGCGTGCATCGCTACAAGGTCGAGCCTTACATCGTCGCCGCCGACGTCTATTCGGAATCGCCGCATGTCGGACGCGGTGGATGGACGTGGTACACGGGCTCGGCCGGGTGGATGTATCAGGCCGGGATTGAATCGATTCTCGGCCTGCGCCGTCAGGGCGCGTTCTTGCTTCTCGCGCCCTGCATCCCCCGGCACTGGCCCGGCTTCGAGATCGTGTTTCGCCATGCCTCGACACGCTATGAAATCGCGGTCGAGAACCCCCGTGGCGTCAATCGCGGAATCGCCTCTGCGAAGCTCGACGGCCAACCTTTATCTTGCGCTCCGCTGCGCGTACCCCTCGACGATGATGGTAAAGACCATCGGATAATTGTCGTCCTGGGCTGACGAAAGATGATGTGAATCAATAATTTAATTTGGTTATCGCGGTCCAACCTCCACCGGATCCAGCGCATTGGACGGTGTCGGAAAAGGCCGGGAAAAGAGGCAAAATTTGGGCTATTTTGTCGCTATCTCGCGGCCAGCGTGATAGGTTCGCGAACTTAATAAAATTAAAGAGACGGCACCCCCTCCAGGGTCTTGTGGAGTAGGGGCGATCCTGGTCAGGGGATGGCTGGTTAATGTCGCGTGTTGTGGGGTGGGGGCGTTTCTCCCGTTCCGTTGGTTTTTATGGAATTTTTATCGCGTTCGCCGCCGCGTTGCCTCCGGCTGTTGCCGTCGCCCAGGTGCCGGGCAATTCGATCGTCACCGACGGCCGCACCCAGACGCAGATTCAAGTTACCGGCCGCACCACCAACATCACCACCAGCACGATCAACGGCGGCAACGCCTACAATTCGTTCTCCCAGTTCCAACTGGGCTCCGGCAACACCGCCAATCTTTATGTGCCGACCGGCGCCAACGACCTCATCAACATCGTTCGCAACGGCACCGCGGTCGTCAACGGCACGCTGAACGGCTATCAGAACGGCGCCATCGGCGGGAATATCTTCTTCGCCGATCCCTACGGCTTTGTCGTCGGCGCCGGCGGCGTCATCAACGTCGGCAGCCTTACCGTCACCACGCCGTCGGCGCAGTTCGTCGATCGCCTTATCAGCCAAAGCGGCGTCGTCGACAATGCCGCGGCATCCCAGCTTGTCGCCGGTGCCGTGCCGCTCTCCCCGCAGGGCGTCATTTATATCCGCGGTCAGATCAATGCCCAGTCCGGCGTGACGCTGAACGGCGGCGTCAAGGTCGCGATCGCCGGACCGCGCGGCGCGACGACGCCGCTCGTGCAGCGCCATCACGCCGACAACGACAAGCACTGGAAGCTGTTCGAGGCGACGGTCAACACCGAGGGGCTGCAGCAGGGCGGCTCGGTCGTCGTCCAGAACGGCACGATCGAGATCGCGGCGGAAGGCGACGCATCCATCGGCGGGACATTGATCGCCGACGGTGCGGCCGGCCGGAACGCCGGCATGATCACCGCCACCGCCGGGCGCGATCTTACAATCGCCTCGACGGCGATGATTAGCGCCAAGGGGCAGGGCACAAATTCCGGTGGCGGTCACGTCAAGCTCGATGCCGGGCGCAACACCACGATCAAGAACGGCGCGACAATAAATGCCGAGGCCGGCGCCTCGGGCAATGGCGGCAAGATCGAATTGAGCGCGACCGGAACGCTTCATCTCGGTGCCGCGACGCTCGACACCGGCGCCAGCAACGGCGCCGCGGGCACCGTGCTGATCGACCCGACCAACGTGATCATCGGTCCCTATCTGGGGTTGGGCAATCCGATCCCGACGCAAGGCAGCGTCGACACCAATGGCGGCAATGTCGATATCACCGCTACCAATTCGATCAGCCTTGAGGCCGCCGGCTACGTCAACACGCGTCAGACCGTGGCGTCCGGCGGGACAGTGACCGCCAACGACACCACCGACGTCTCGCTCGGCAATTCGGGCAATATCACCCTCGACGCGCCGAGCATGACCCTCAACGGCCAGCTCAACGCCTTCGCGATCAACGTTCCGGGCACGAGCTTCACCAGCGGCACCATCACCCTGACCGGGCTGACCACGGCGACGATCGGCGGCAATCTACCGAATTTCAATACCTATGGCGCCAACTTGGCAATCAACGCCACCGGTAGTATCACCCTCAGCGGCGGCGCCTATATCAACTCCCGGGAGACCACCTTCGGCGCCGTCAACGACACGACCGCCGTCTCGACCGGGGATACGGGCTCGGTCACCCTGACCGCGCCGACCGTCGCCCTCAACGGGTCGATCAATGCCTTTGCCCTCAATGCGACCGGCGCCAACGCGACCGCCTATAAGAGCGGCACCATCACCCTGGCCGGGCTGACCACGGCGACCATCGGCAGCGCCAACCTGCCGAGCTTCAATACCCATGGCGCCAATCTCGCGATCAGCGCCAACAGCATCGCCCTGAACAGTGGCGCCTATATCAACACCCGGGCGACCACCTTCGGCGCCACCAACGATACGGCCGCCCTTTCGACCGGCAATTCGGGCTCGGTCAACCTGACCGCGCCGAGCGTTACCCTTAATGGGTCGGTCAACGCCTTTGCTCTTAATACGGCGGGCGCTACCCCGACGACCTATGCCAGCGGCACCATCAGCCTAGCCGGGCTGACCTCGGCGGCCATCGGCAGCGGCGGCAACCTGCCCAGCTTCAATACCGACGGCGCCGGCCTATCGATCAGCGCCGGCAGCATCGTCTTGAACAGCGGCGCCTATATCAACACCCGGGCGACGAGCTTCGGCGCCGCCAACGACACCGCCGCCCTCTCGACCGGCGATTCAGGCGACATCACCCTGACCGCGCCGACGGTGACCCTCAATGGGTCGGTCAACGCCTTCGTCCTGAACAGCACCGGCGTCACCCCGACCGCCTATACCGCCGGCACCATCAGCCTAGCCGGGCTGACCTCGGCGATCATCGGAAGCGGCGGCAACCTGCCCAGCTTCAATACCGACGGCGCCGGCCTGGCGATCAGCGCCGGCAGCATCACCCTGGAGAGCGACGGCTATATCAACACCCGCGCTACGACCTTCGGCGCCGCCAACGACACGAGCACTCTCTCGACCGGTGATTCGGGCGCCGTCACCCTGACCGCGCCGACCATCTCGGTCAGCGGGCCGATCAACGCCTTTGCTCTTAATACAACCGGCCTCACCCCGACGACCTACGCCAACGGCGCGGTCGGCCTGGTGGGGGCTTCGAGCGGCGGCATCACGGTGAACGAGGCGAACGTGACCATCGGGTCCGCCGCCCAAAGCTACATAACGAGCATCGTCTCCAACGGCGGCAACATCGCCGTCACCGGAACGAGTTCGGTCACGCTCGAGAGCGACGGCGTGATCAACGCCCAGAACAGCGTCGCCGGCACCGCTGCGATCGACCTTTCGGCCCAGGCGGCGGGCAATTCCGGCAACATCACCCTGACCGCGCCGAGCATCACCTTCGTCGGCGGCATCAATCCCGAGAACGCGCCCAGCAACGCGCCGAGCACCGGGGCGCTGGTCCTGGCGGGTGCCAATAACGGCCATACCGCGGGCACCATTACCCTTACCGGCCCGGGCAGCTTCACCTTCGATGCGACCGACCCGGTCTACGGCGCCGGCGCCAATCTGGCGATCAACGCCAGCAGCGCCATCACCCTGGCGGCGGGCGGCCTGATCGATATGCGCGGCGACGGCTATGCCACCGTCAGCCTGACGGCGCCGACCATCACCTTCGCCACCGGGATCAACAATACGGGCGGCTTTAACCTTCGGGCGACGCCCAGCGACAGCGCCGGCGCCGGCGCGATCAACCTCACCGCGAGCAACGGCTTCATCCTCGGCGCGAGCGACCCAATCAAGACCCTCGGCGCCGATGTGACGCTGAGCAGCGGCGGTGGCACCGTCACCCTCGGCGCCGGCGGGCTGATCGATGCGACCGCTTCCGGCGCCAACGCCGGCGACATCACGCTCTCGGCGGCGACCGTCAGCTTCGGCCCGGGCATCAACACGAATTCGGGCGGGCAGCTGCTCGCCGGCGCGTCGGGCGGCTTCAGCCCGGGCACGGTCACGCTCGCCGCGACCAACGGCTTCACCCTCAACGGCGCCGACCCGATCAAGACCCTGGGCGCCAATATCGCGCTCAACGCGACCGGCGGCACCATCACGCTTGCCGATGGCGGGTCACTCGACAGCCGGCTCACCGGCGCCAATGCGGGCAATATCACGTTCGCCGCGACGACGATCGCCGACGCTGACGGCATCAACAACGGCGGCTCCGTCGCGGTGCTCGCCGGCGCGGCCGCCGGCTTCACCCCGGGCACGATTTCGCTCACCGCCGATACCATCGGCCTATCGTCGGCCGACCCGATCAAAACCCTCGGCGCCAACCTCGCGCTGACCGCCAATACGGCGCTGACGCTGGGCGCCGGGACCATCGATACCCGGCTGACCGGCGGCACCTCGACGGGCAATTCGGGCAATATCAGCCTGACCGCGCCGAGCCTGAGCTTCGCCGGCGGCATCAACCAGACCGGCACGATCCAGCTTCTCGCCGGCGCCACCGGCGCCTTCCTGCCGGGCACGATCAGCCTGACCGACAGCGGCGCGAGCGGCGGCTTCACCTTCGATTCAACCGATCCGGTGAAGAGCCTCGGCGCCAACATCGCCTTCTATGCCGCCGGCACCAACGGCAGCATCACGCTCAATAGCGGCGGGTCGATCGACAGCCGCACAGGCACGGGCTCGACCCTTAATTCCGGCACCATCACGCTGTCGGCGCCGACCGTCACCTTCACCCCCGGCATCAACACCAACTCGGGCGGCGCGCTCCTGGCCGGCTCGAACGGCGCCGGTGCCGGCGCCATTAACCTGATCGCCACGGCGCCGAGCGGCGGCTTCACCGTCAATTCGGGCGACCCGATCGTCGGCTCGGGCGCGACGATCGAGCTGATCGCCAGCGGCGCCTCCAGCAAAATCACCATCGCGAGCAACGGCACGGTCGACGCCGGCACCAGCGGCCTCGTCCTGTCGGCGCCGACCGTCACCATCGCCGCGGGCGCGACCCTCATCGACAGCGGCATGACCCTGTCGCAGAACAATTTCGACATCACCAGCGCCAATAGCTACGCCCTGCCGGGCCAGAACCTGACGCTGGACGCCAGCGGCTCAATCGTCGTCGAGGCCGGCGGCTACATCAGCACGACCGACTCGGGCGGTGCTTCGGGCTCGATCACGCTCAACGCCCCGACCATTATCCTCAACGGCGGCACGACGCCCAGCGGCTACACGGTCGACGCCGGCGCGATCGGCGGCGGCACCGCCGGCGACGTCACCCTGACGGCGCAGGCGAACACCACACCCACCTATCCGGGCGGGATCTACTCCACGACCACCAGCATCACGCTGCAGAACAACGCCTCCATCCGCGGCGCCAATGTCTCGGCGACAGCGAACTCGACGACCGACGTCAATTTCTCCGCCTCGGCCGGCAGCGAGGCGGCGGGCCTCGCGGTCGAGCTCGCCGAGGGCCTGCTCGCCGGCATCAACGTCAACGTGCTGGGCGCCACCGCGAACGCCTCGGTCGATGTGCAGCACGGCTCGAGCATCACCGGCAGCGGTGCCGTGCTGCTGAGCTCGCTCGGCAGCGAGACCGTCAGCTTTCCGGCGATCGTCATTCAGGGCGCCTTGCTCCCGGGCAGCCTGGCCATCCTCTACGGCGCCGAGCACGCCACCGTGGCAACCACCGTCGAGGGCGCGATCACGGCCGGCGGGAACCTGACCGTGGCGGCCTATAACAACGCCACCGTCAGCCTCCAGGCCTGGGCGGATACCAATCCGCTGTTCAACTCGGGCAAGATAAAGAGCGGCTCTCTCTATGCCGGCGCCGTGACCGTCGCTTATGGCAGCATCGCCACCCTTGCCAGCATCGCCGCCAATGCGACGATCTTGGCCACGGGCCAGGTCGCGGTTCTCGCCCGCAACGACAACGCCCTCGACAACGAGGCGACCGCCCTTGCTCTCGGCAACAGCGCGGTCGGCTTTTCCGTCGCGGTGACCGATTTTACCTCCACCGCGACCGCCACCGACGCCGCCAATCTCGGCACCGCCTCGAACAAGGTGGGCGGCGCGCTGATCGAGGCGGACAACATCACCAGCCAAAATGCCGTCAAGGCGTCGACCACCACCGGCGCCAATGCGCTGCAGACTGTCCTGCTGCAGCTCTCGGCGCCGGGCGGCGCGGTCGGATTGGGCGTCGGCGGCGGCGAGGCGCTGTTGCTCGGCGCCGTCATCGGCAGCGGCATACCGCAGGTGCTCAGCACCTCTAGCGGTTCGAGCTCGCCGATCAAGGTGGCGGCGACGGTCGCCTATGCGAACGAATCCTTCAAGGCCACCGCCGACATCGCCGGCGCCAGCGGCTCCGTCGCGCCCAGCGTTTATTCAAGCGGCCCGGTCGCGGTCGACGCCCAAGTCTACGATTTCGGCGTGCGGTTCGACGCGCAATCGTCGGTCGGCTCGGCCGGCCCGGCCACCGCCAACGCGATCAGCACCGGCTCGAGCCTCAGCTTCAGCGTCGCGCTGATGCTGGGTTTCGTCGATCACGACGCCGACGCCTATATCGGCCCCGGCACCGTCGTCAGCGGCACCGATGTGGGCGTCGGCTCATCGGTCACCTTGCCGATCGACAACAACTTCGTCTGCGCCCACAACCCGTGCAGCTTCAGCGAATTCAGCTCGCATCTGAACGGGAATTTCGGCCTCGCCAACGATCTCGCCTCGACCTATGTCTCGGCCTCGAGCCAGGCCAATGTCTTCGGCATCGCCGGCGCGGTGGATTGGGTTGATTTCACCAACAACAGTTCCGCCTGGATCGGCGACGGCGCGCAGGTCACCAGCACCGCCACCGGCTCGGCGGCCTGGAATACCACGGTCGATAAAGGCGCGTTGGCGGCGGCGCCGGCGGGTTGGCCGACCGCGCCGGTCGGCCTGACCGCGATCGATTGGGCGTCGCCGCTGACCGTCGACGCCACGACCTCGATTCAGACCATCGATATCTCGGGCAACATCTGCTTGTCCTTCAATTGCACCGGCGGCAGCAGCTCGGGCGCCAGCTCGATCGGCGGCAGCTATGCCTTCGTCAACTACACCGACAACACCAGCGCCGGCATCGGTTCGGGCGTGAACGTCACCGCTTCCGGCACCCTGACCGTCGCGGCTTCCGACAACGATGAGGCCGTCACCGTCTCGCCGACCTCGGGCTATGGCGGCGCCAATTCGCTCTCCGGCCTGGTGGTAATGGGCGACATCAACAATTCGACCCATGCCTCGATCAGCTCCGGCGCCGAGGTCAGCGCGCCCACCGTCAATATCGACGCGACCCAGGAGCTCATGGCCTGGGCCATCACCGGCGGCGTCACCGCGGGGACGACCACCGGCGTCGGCATCAGCGTCTCCATCGACCAGGCGACCACCAGCACCCTGGCCTTCGTCGGCGACAACAGCGTCGAGGAAAAGAACTATCTGTCCGGTCTCGGCCTGCCCTACACCCCGGCCGTGGCGGTGACGCCCGAAATCTCGACCAATACCCTAAGCGTGCTCGCCGGCAGCGACGGCACGGTGGGCGCGGTCTCGGTCGCCGCCGCGCTTGCCATCTCGGGCCCGCCGAGCGCCGCTCCGCCGAGCGGCATTTCGGCCGCTTTCTCCAGCCTCACCAGCCTGCTCAACGGCAACGGCCTCGGCTTCTCGTCCCTCGGCGGCGCCGCCGCCGGCGCGGGCGCCGTGGCCACGGCGCCGCCGGAGCCGACCTTCGGCCTCGCCATCTCGGGCAGCGCCGCCGTCGACCAGGTCGGCCTCACCACCGAGGCTTATCTGAAGAACGCCACGGTCGAGGGCTACGGCGCCGCGGCCAACGCCAATACCGTCACCGTCCAGGCGATCAACGACACCTATCTCATCGCCGGCAGCGGCGCCGGCACGCTGACCTATGCCGCCTCGCCCTCCGCCACGGCGAGCGCCGCCCTCGCCGGCGCGGTTGCGGCGGTGCTCACCACCAACAACACGATCGCCTTCATCAAGGGCTCGACCGTCGACAGCGACGCGGTCGCGGTTCAGGCGCTGGCCGGCGCCGCCGAGACCGCGGTCGCCATCGGCCTCTCGGTCAACGCCAGCACCGGCCTCAGCGCCGGTCTTGCCTTCGCCGGTTCGGTCTCGGTCGGGATCCTCAAGGACGCCACCAACGCCTATATCGACGACTCCACCGTGACCGGCAACTCGACCGCCGCGCTCCAAGTGACCGCCTATGACAACACCACCATCGGCATCGGCGGCGGCTCGCTCGCCGGCAGTGCCGGCGGCGGCAGTGCCTTCGGCGTCGCGGTGACCTATCTCGAGACCGACAATCCGAGCCAGTCGGGCGACAACACCGGCAATCAGGTCGACGCCAAGATCGAGGGTTCGACCGTGTCGGATTACACGACGGTCTCGGTGTTCGGGCTCGACCTCGACAAGATCGCCGCCGGCGCCGCGACCCTCGCGGTCAGCACGCAAGGCACCGGCTTCACCGGCACGGCCTCGGTCAATATCCTCAACGGCACGACCAGCGCCTCGATCGTCAACGACGGCGCCACCGCCTCCAGCGTCACCGGGGTCGGCAACGTGACCGTGCTGGCTTCGGGCGATGCCGTCACCAACACGGATTCGCCGCTCAACGCCGCGATCGCGAGCCTCGGCGTGCTGAGCTCCGCCGACGTCGACGTCGCCACCGTTTCCGCCGCCGACCCGAACGACGTGACCGTCACACCGGGCGCGTCGATCGTCGGCGTCGCCGGCAGCATCACCGTCGGCAAGAAGAGCGTCGGCCTGTCGATCGTCTACAATGCGATCAACGAGACACGCAGCGCGACCATCAGCGACGCCTCCATCACCACCGATGCCACGCTCTGCACCGGCGCCTGCGCGGTCGACGTCACCGCCAACGGCGACGACAGCATCAAGGGCTTCGCGATCGGCGTCGGCGTCGCGGTCGGCCAGGGCGGCTTTTCGGGCGCCGGATCGGCGGTCGCCAACATCATCTCGAACACCACCATCGCGCAAATCGGCAATTCGACGACCAGCAACACGACGATCAACGCGCCGTCGGTCTCGATCACCGCGACCGACAACGCGACGATCGAAAGCTTCGCCGGCCAGATCGCCGCGGCGCCGTCCAGCTCGGCGGCGGGTGCCGCCATCGCCTACAACAAGATCGGCGCGGTGAATGGCAGCGGCGGCGTCTTCACCGCCGCGGCCAACCGCACCACCTTCACCAATACCGACAGCTTGGCGGTTTCGGCGACCTCGAACGGCCATATTGAATCGGCTGCCATCGCCGGCGCCGCCGGCAGCAGCGTGGCCTTCGCCGGCAGCTTCACCACCAATTTCAGTCAGAACACGATCGACGCGGCGCTGAGCGGCATCACCTATAACGACACCAGCGGCGTCATAACCGTCACCGCCTCCGACACCGCCAGCATCCAGTCGCTGGCCGGCTCGGTCAGCTTCGGGTCCGGCGGCGCGGTCGGCGCCGGCGTCGCGGTCAACAAGATCGACGATTCGACCACCGCGCAGATCGACGGCCTCGCGGGCACCTCGATCGTCGCCAAGGATGTCACCGTCAGCGCGTCGGCGGGCGGCTCGATCCAGACCATGGCGATCGGCATTGCGGTTTCGGGCGACGGCGTCGGCGGCGCCGGCTCGATCGCCACCAACCTCAATTCCGAGAACGTCACCGCCGAGATCGACAGCGGCGCGGACGTCACCGCCGAGAACAACGTCGGCATCATCGCCACCAACGTCCAGACCATGGGCATCATCGCCGGCGCGGCGGGCGGCGGCACCTCGGTAATCGGCGCCGGCCTGTCGCTGGTCGTCAACGACGTCACCGACACCACCGCGGCCCAGATCACCGGCTCGACCACCAAGGTCGACGCGCTCGGCACCGACAAGACCGACCTCCTGACCGTCAACAGCGGCACCCTGGCCAGCGTGCCGGGCCTCGTCACGCTGACGCCGACCGCGACGCCGCCCTCGCTCGCCGAGACCACGACGACGGTCTCCGGCCTGGCCCTCGACGCGACGTCGGAGCAGGGCGTCACCACCAACGCGGTCGCCCTCGGCATCTCGGCCGACCTGATCTCGATCGGCGTCTCGGCCAATATCGTCACCGACATCATGAGCGGCAGCACCAAGGCCCATATCGACAACGCCAGCGTCGACACGCGCCTTACCGCCAACCCGACAATCGCCAATTACGTCGGCCCGCAACTCTTCGTCGGCGCCAGCAGCCAGGGTTGGGCCGGGAACTTCGTCGTCAGCGGCGCCGGCGGCGGCTACGCCGGCACGGCGGCGGCGGCCGGCATTCGCATGGAGCGCGAGACCGACGCCTATATCGACAGCGCGACGATCGGCACGCTCTATACCGACACCGTGACGACCCAGACGCCGATCGGCTCGGTCGCCACCACGACCACCGGCACGTCCGGCACGTCCGGCACCCCGGGCGACGGATCGACCGGTTCGACCACCACGATCTACCAGAACGTCGTCACCAAGACGCTGGTGCCGTCGCTGGGTGACGTCACGGTGCGCGCCGACGACACCGAGGATTCGCTGAGCCTGGTCACCGGGCTCGCGGTCGGCTTCGGCGGCGGCGGCGCGGGCACGGTGATCGTCAATGTCTTCTCGGCCACGACCAAGGCCTATGTCGAGGACGGCACGCTCAACGCCGCCAGCCTCACCGTCACCGCCGACACCGCCAACGGCTTCAGCGGCAACGAGGGCTCGGGCGCGGGCTCGATCGGCGCCAACGCGGTCGCCGGCGCCTTCTCGGTCAATGTCGGCAACGACACCACGCTCGCCTATGTCGGCGATCCGACCGGCAACACGACCACCGCCGTCAACCTGACCGGTCCGCTCACCGTCGGCGCCACCACCGAGGATACGCTCAACTCCGTCGTGGTCAGCGTGGGCATCGCCGGCGGGGCGGGCGTCGCCGCCATGGCCGATGTCACCGTGCTGACCAACGCCACGACCGGCAGCCTCTACAGCGTCGATCTCAATACCCCGGCCACGAGCGTTACCACCAACACGACCGATGGCATCGGCAACAAGACCCAGACGATCGACGAGACCGCCGGTAACGATGTCGCCACGTCGTCCGGCAACGTCTCGGTCAGCGCGGTCGAGACCGTCAACGTCACGCCCAAGGCCGGCGCGGGCGGCGGCCTTGGGCGTGACGTGCGGCAGCGCGGGCATCGGCGCCGGCGCCAATGTCGTCGTCCTCAAGAGCAACACCACCGCCCAGATCGTCGCCAGCATCCTCAATGTCGCCGGCAACGACGTCTCGGTGCTGGCGCAGAGCACCAAGAACGTCAATGCATCCACCGGCACGGCCGGCGCGGGCGGCACCCTTGGCATCGGCGCCACCGTCGCGCTGGTGATCCTCGGCACCGGCGATACCGGGAACGCGATGGGCCAGCTCGACGCCGGCAATAGCGGTACGCTGACCCAGGTCAACACCGCCAGCAATGGCGGTGTCAGCAACCCCGATGCGAGCGTCGGCGCCGGCAACAACGTCAACAACCAGACCGCGTATAGCGTCTCGAACGCGGTCGCCAGCACCTCGAACGACGCGGTCACCGCCCAGATCGACGGCGGCAGCATCACCGCGGCGCAGGTCGCCGTCGCCGCCCACAGCTATATCGGCACCACCAACTTCACCACCGCGGTCGCCGTCGGCGGCACCGCCGGCATCGGCGGCTCGGTCAGCTTCACCCGAATCTACGACACCGTCACCGCCGCCACCTCGGGCGGCACGATCATCACCCCGTCGCTCAGCCTCAACGCCGATGCCGGCGATTCGACCGGCAACCACACCGCCTCCGACACGGCGACGGCGGGCGGCGGCGGGATCGTCGGCCTGGGCGCCGCCGTGGCCGATGCGCTGGTCGACAACTCCATCACCGCCTCGCTCGGCGGCACGGTCTCGGCGCCCGCGGGCGCCACCAGCCCGGTCAGCATCTCGGTCAACGCCGCCGACACCGGCACGATCTACAGCCTCGCGGCCGGCGGCGGCGTCGGCGCGGTCGCGGTCGGCGTCATGGTGGCGAACAGCAGCAAGACCAGCACCGTCACCGCCCAGATCCCGAATGCGGCCTCGACCCAGACCCTGCCGACCGGCGCGACGCCGGGCATCGCCTTGGCCATCAATGCCGGCGACGCCGGCCAGGTGAAGGCCGAAGCCTACGGCGCCTCGGGCGGCCTATTCGCCGCCGGCACCGGCGCGGGCGCCGCCGCCAGCGACACCGCCCATGTCAACGCCGAGATCGGCACCGGCATCGCCCTCGCCATCGGCGGCGGTAGCGTCGCGCTCACCGCCGTCGACACGCCGGACGCCGAAGCCAACGCCTTCGGCGTCGCGATCAGCGGCGGCGCCGGCCTGGGCGCCTCGGTGGCGACCGCGACCGCCAACCCCACCGTGCTCGCCACGGTCGGCAATAACGCCTCGATCGGCGGCTCGGGCACGCTGGCGATCAACGCCACCCTCGGTATCCCTTCCGGCGGCCATTCGGCCAGCGCCTCCGCCACCATCGGCACCGGCGGCATCCTGTTGAGCGCCAACGCCTCCGCCGCGATCGCGCAATCGACGCCTTCGGTCACCGCCTCGACCGGCACCGGCGTCCATCTGCCCGACGGCAACGTGGCGCTCACCGCCAACAGCCTGACCAGCCAGAACGCCAGCGCCACCGGTATCGCCGTCGGCGGCTTCTACGCCGTCGGCGTCTCCGTCGCCACCGCCAGCGCCGGCACCAGCAACACCCCCGCCACCACCACGGCCGAGCTCGGCGCCGGCGACACCGGCTCCGCCACTCGCCCTGGCACGCTGAAGGTCAACGCGACCGGCACCGACGACAATACCGCCAGCACCGTCGCCGGCAGCGGCGCGCTGGTCGCGGGCAACGCCACCGCCGCCACGACCTACGATAACGCCGTGGTCAACGCCCAAATCGACGGCTCGGTCAGCAGCACCGGCGCCACCAACCTTGCGGTGAGCGGACTGGTGATCTCGGCGACGCACACCGACAACTTCTCCGGCTCGGCCAATTCGGTGAACGCCGCGGAATTCGGCGGCAGCGGCGCCGGCGTCGGCAACAACGGCACGGTGACCACGACCGCCTCGATCGGCAACTACGTCACCTTCACCGTCAACAGCGACGCCCTGATCAGCTCGCAGAACAATTTCAACGACGTCAACGGCGGCCAGAGCGCCTCCGGCGCCGCGGGCGGCGTGGCGAACGGCGCCGCCGCGATCAGCGAGACGAATCTGACCGGCCACGCCGACGTCACGCTGGGCGACCACGTCACCATCCTCGCGGGCACCGATCCGGTGAACAATCCGGGCGGCATCGACATCGTCGCCATCACCATGCTGAACGGCACCGATCAGGTGCAGCTCACGACCGGCGGCGTGCTCGCCGGCGCGGGCGTCACCTCGGACTTCACCGGCAATTTCTTCAACGTGGTCACCACCGGCGATCACGACACGCTGACGAGCCAGGGCGACCTCGATATCGGCAGCTACGATCAGCTGTTCTTCAACACGCTCGCCTATGTCAGCACCTATGGCCTCGCCGACGCCGGCATCGCCGATGCCACGACCACGATCAACCCGGACCAGACCGTCACCATCGGCACCAACGACATCCTCACGGCCTTCGGCAACGTCAATTTGACCGCCGGCAACGATCCGACCGGCGCCTATAACAGCATCGTCAACGGCAGCGCCACGGCCGTCGCCTATGTCTACGGCGTGATCACCGTTCCCCACGCCACCGGCCGGGTCGACGAGACGCTCACCACCGCGGTGACGATCGATGCCGGCGCCAAGGTGCAAAGCGCGCAGAACGTCAACATCGGCGGCTTTCCCTCGGTGCCCGTCGCCAACGCCGACGGCGAGGCGCATTTCGACGAGCTCGGCATCCCGATCTCGACGTCCGACAGCCCGACCAGCGTGCCGACGCCGACCGCGGTCGTGACCATCAACGGCACGGTGATCGCCGGCCTCTATTACGACCTCGACGTCACCATCCCGAATTGCAAAGACTCGAGCGGCTATTATTGCAGCCAGCTCAAGCTCACGGCGTCGGACGGCACGGTGCTCGGCAATGCGCTGTTGACCGCCCAGAACGGCATGCCGCTCACCATCGCCGCGGGCGCGAGCAGCGACGTCGCGACCTACAACGCCGCCTTCGATCCGGGCACGCTGTCGAGCGTTCTGCCTTCGGGCGTGGCGTCGGGCACGGTCGGCGCATGGACCTTCGGCCCGCTCGTCGCCTCGGCCGGCAACGTCAATCTGAACGCCACCAGCTTCGCCGGCACCGGCTCGATCACCGCCAACGGCGCGCCCAACATCACCGTCAAGAATCTGAGCCCCGATTACCTGGTGATGAACTCGGTGCTGATCCCCGATCTGGCCGGCGGCAAGGTCAACTACACCGGCACGGCTGCCAGCAGCCCGACACTTACCGTGAACCCCCACAATTCGACCGGAACGCCCGCGATCGACATCGAGAACGACTACAACATCAGCGATACGCCCAACGGCCCGGCGCTCTACCTGCTCGGCAACTCCACCAGCCAGGTGACCGGTGTCCTCAACCTCGGCGGCGTCATCACGATCGTCAACAAGCTGGGCTCCTACGGCGCCACCGAGGCGGTGGAAGGCTTCCAGGTCAACATCGCCATCCCGAACGGCTTCGCCGTCATCAACATCCCGGATCCGCCGGGCATCGAGCCGGTCGGCGGCAATCCGTTCTCGGAATGGGTGAACTACATCATCTGGCCGGGCAACAATCCGACGCTCAATCAAGGCTTCAACACCAACGTCGCGGCGGCCTATCTCGCCAACGCGGCTTACAACGCCAACGGCACCTATACGAACGCCGCCGCCTTCACCCAGTATCTGGTCGGCAACGAGCATGACACGAGCCAGACCGGAAGCCGCGCCATCTTCTACGGCGATTGCGGCTTCTTCATCTTCGGCGATTGCAGCACCAACACGGCGCAGAGCATCGGCACGGGGACCTACCAATTCGCGGGGACTTTCGGCGACGACGACAGCAAATACGCCCTGGTGCCGATCGAAACGCTCACCAAGAACACGAATTCAAGCCTGACGATCGCGCAGCAATACGCCTCGGCCAATCTCGCCGGCAGCACCGCGAGCACCGCGGTCTACGGCAACAACGTGCATATCAACGCCGCGATCATCGATCTCGGCGGCACGATCTCGGCCGGCCGCGCCACCAACTGGACCCTCACCCTGCCGGACTCGCTGATGAACGCGCCGACCGCCTCGAGCCGCGTCACCGGCTACACGCTGTCGTATCAGCCTTTCACCTTATCCAACGGCGTTGTCATCGATCTCCCGGTCCCGGTCCCGACCACCCAGACCTTCTATTCCGGCGGTGGCGCGATCGCGAATTTCGTCGCCAATTACAACGCGGGCGTGACGACGGCGACCACCCTCGACCTGACGCCGTTCCTGGCGACGATCAACCCGAACACGGTGGACAACAGCGCGCTGCCCGAAGTCGCGATCTATAACGTGCAGAACAACAGCATCAACATCGAGAGCATCAACGCCTCGTCGGCCGGCGGCATCCTGAAGCTGGACGGCGCGATCATCTCGACCAACACGCTCGGCACCATCCACATGAACGCGGGCCTCGGTCAGGTCACGGTCAACAATGCCACCGGCCTCGCGCTCAATGTCGCGGTCAACAGCACCGGCCTGCCGCTCAACACGGCGGTGATCAACGTCGGCTCCAACGCTGCCAACGGCGCGGTCTCGAGCATGATCGACATCGTCGACACCTTGCAGCCCTTTGCCACGCAGCAGACCTGGTACGTCTTCACGCCGGGCACCGGCCTCGCCGTCTACAACGGCGCCGGCAATTTGAATGCGCCGCCGACGGCGACCGCCAATCTCAGCACCACCGCCTATTCGCCGTTCGCGGGCGAGCGCTTCGAATGGGTCGAGCAGGCGACGCTCACCCGCTCCGATCCGAGCAGCTGGAACCTGGGCAATTGGCAGTTCAATAGCGGCACCAGCAACAACCCCTGGCTCTATGTGACCTCGCAGGGCGGGCTGAGCCAGACGCCGCAAGGCTGGCTCATCAACAACACCGGCCTCGAGAACACCGTCTTCAAGGAGACGGTCAGCGGCGGCGTGACGAGTACGGCTGGCGGACCCTATTACCTCGACGCCCATGACTGCGGCGGTAATATCGGCAGCGGCTGCCATGGCGGCCTGACCTCGAACACACTGCCCGCCAATGACGACCAAAACACCTATGGCGCCGTCTGGTTCTACAGCTTCGTCACCGGCGGCTATCTCCAGCAGACCATGTCGGTGAAGGCCGACAATCAGATCGCCATCAATTTCTCGGGCAGCCCGGTCGGCTCGGTCTCGATCACCTCCAACAGCCCCATCGACATCAGCGGCCAGATCACCAACCCGAACGGCAATACGACGATCACCTCGACCGCCGGCGGCATCCTCACCGACGCGGCCAAGGGCCTCGTCCTGAGCGACAATCTGACCCTGTCGGCGACCGGCGGGATCGGCGCCGCGGGCCAGCCCTTCAACGCGACGCTGAGCCCGGGCGGCGCTCTCAGCGCCACCGGCGGCAGCGCCGGTGTCTACATCAATTTGAACTCGGGCGCGCTGCTCGGCACGGTCAGCGCGCAGACCGGCTCGAGCTACGGCCCGGTCGCCATCGTCGCCACCGGCGATCTGCTCGCGGCCTCGACCTCGAACGCGGTCACCGGCAGCACGATCGACATCTCGACCACCGCGGGCGCCATCGGCGCCATCGGCACCAACGGCGCTGCCAATAGCCCGATCAACATCGATGCGGTCGGCCCGGTCGTGCAGAGCACGGACGGCACCATCACCGGCGCAGTCACCGCCACGGCCGAGAACGATATCGTCCTGACCCAGACCGCGGGCAATTTCAACGTGCTGTCGGTCGCCTCGACGGCGGGCAGCGTCGTCCTCACCGCCAATGCCGGCAACATTCTCGACGCGCGCGGCATCACCGGCGCCGCGGCGCTGGCGCCCTCGCAGCTCCATCTGACCGCCGCGGACGGCGCGGCGGCGGCGGCGACCGCGAGTTCGGTGACGCCGATCAACAATCTGGTGAACAGCGAATACCAGGCCTATTACGCGCTGCTGCATGACGGCACCGTCAGCGGCACCACCTTGACGCTCAATTCCGGCGCCGTGCCGCTCTATGCCGGGCTGGCGGCGAGCTATGCCAACCAACCCTATTCCGCGCTGCTGCAGAACGGCACCGTCAGCGGCGCCACCTTCACCCTCAATTCCAGCGCCGTGCCGTTCTATGCGGCGGCGGCGGCGAGCTATACCGACACGATCAATCCCGGGGCCAGCGTCACCGCGGCGACCGTGACGCTGGCGGAGGTGCGGGCATACGCGCAGAACTTCTATTCGACCTTCCCCGTGGTCACCGCGGCGACCGTGACCCCGACGCAGATCGGGCAATACGCCCAGCACCTCTACGCGACCTATACCGGCGACTTCGCCACCTATATCGGCAGCGGCTGGGCGAGCCAGTCCGAATTCGCCGGCGCCACCGCCAGCTCGACCTATCAATTCGCGCTCAGCAGCAGCCAGATCGCCGCCAACACCGCTCATTCGGTGTGGACGCCGGCGCAGCTCCAATCCTTCATCCAGGACTCGGCGCTCGAGCCGGCCTCGGTCGTGGTCGGCACCGCCACGCCCAACGTCACCGGCCGCAACGTCACCCTGATCTCCCATGCCGGCGGCAGCCTCAACGGCGACGTCGGCCAGCTCGCCGCGTCGGTCCCGGTCGCGGTCACCACGCTGACCAGCTTCGCGCTCAGCACCGCGCAGGAAGCCGCGCTCGAACTCGCCATCGCGCCGGGCGCCATCATCCTCGAGGGCAAGAACGCCCAGAACCAAATCGTCGTCATCGACTTTGCGGCCGCGGTTGCCGCCGGCCAGTTCCCGACCGGCGTCACGCCCTATCAGTTCGTCGTATCGCAGACCGCGCCGCTCTTTCTCACCGCCGCGGGCACCACGAACGCCAATGCCGCCGGCTCGATCTACCTGCAGAGCAGCAGCGCCAACATGACGATCGGCAACATCACCGCCGGCGGGAATATCAACCTCGCGGCCGATCTGAACATCGTCGCCAGCGGAACGGCGCCGCAGATCGACGCGCCGAACGGCACGCTGACCATGGCGGCCAATGGCAGCATCGGCGCCTCGGGCGCGCCGGTGAATTATTCGATCGGCGGCGACATGCTGTCCGCGGTCGGCGGCGGCAACGTCTATATCGAATACGACGGCGGCGACATGAAGATCGGCCAGGTCGGCGCCGTCGTATTCGATATAGACGCCTCACCGCGTGGGTCGACGCGACGCACGGCGGCATCGTTTCCGATCCGGCGCTCGGCACCTTCACCGTCGCCGGCGACAGCGTTGTGCTCAACGCTTCCGCCACTATCGGCAGCCTGCTCGCGCCGCTGCAGGTCGAAACCAAGATCTCGACCGGCAATCTCACCGGCACTGCCGGCACCACGGCCTATCTGTCCGGCATCGGCACCTCGCCGTTGCAGATCGCGACCCTGATCGCGCCCTCGGGCATCGACGTCGTCACCGCGACGACCTCCGACCTGACCGCGCAGACCCTGACCGCCGCCAGCGGCCCGGTCACCGTCAATGGCGGCCGCGTCGTCACGATCGACGATCTCACCAGCGGCGGCGCCGTCGATCTCACGGCGATCGGCGCCATGACCCTGGGCGCCGCGACCGGCACCAGCCTGCTCTCGGGCACGGGCAGCTTCGCCATCGATGCCGGCGGCGCGCTCACCGTCGAGCCCCACACCTCAATCAGCAGCGGCGCCGGCCTCGGCGTAACATCCGCCTCGCTCGCGATGGATACCGGCAGCTCGATGGCGGCGACCGGCCAGGTCGCGATCACCACCACCGGCGATGCGGTGCTGGGTGCGGTTTCGACGACCTATAACGGCGACCATGCGATCGACGTCACCGCCGGCACCGCGACCGGCAACACCGTCACCGCGTCGGGCGGCATCTTCGCCAACGGCGATAACGTGTTCAACCTGACCGCCAGCCAGGCCAACGACAAAATCTACCTGACCGCGACCAACGGCGTCGGCACGGTCAACCAGCTGTTGACCGTCGAGACGCCGCTGCTGGCGGTGAAGACGATCAACGGCGATATCGGCATCGACGCCAAGCAATTCCCGATCCATGCGACGTCGCTCGTCGCGGTCAACGGCAACGTCACCTTCAACGGCGACGCCACGCTGACGCTCGATTCGATCGTCGCCGGCGAGACGATCAATTCCACCACCGGCGGCGCGCTGGTCCTCGGCACGGCGACCAGCGGCGGTACGCAGACCTATCAGGCGGCCAACGACATCTCGTTCACGACGCTGACCACGAACGGGACCCAGACCGATCGCGGCGACATCGACGCAACCTCGACCGCGGGCTCGATCCACGGCGCCGGCGCGACCCCGGCGGCGCTCACCGGCACCATCGACGCCAATGGCGGCATCGACCTCACCGCGCATAACTTCATCGAGGTCGCGACCCTGACCAGTCAGGGCGCGCAGACCCTGGGCGCCGTGAACAACATCGATTTCACCACCCTCACCACGACCGGCCTGAGCCCCGACAACGGCAACCTCTCGGCGATCACCACGGCCGGCACGGTCAACGGCAACACGGCCACCGTCAACGGCACGGTCCTGGTTCAGGCGAACGGCACGGGTGGCGCGATCACGATCGATACCGTGACCAGCGGCGGCCGGCAGGAATTGGATGCCAAGAACAACATCGAATTCCAGACGCTGCAGACCAACGGCCTCGGCTCCGATAACGGCAATCTCATCGTCGATGCGTCGAGCGGCTCGGTGCTGGGAGAGGGTTCGATCCCGAGTGCTCTCACCGGCACCATCACCGCTAAAGGCACGCTGAACGTGACCGCCGGCAACGCCATCGAGGTCGCCATCCTGACCAGCAACGGCACCCAGACCCTGGGCGCCGTGAACAACATCGATTTCACCACCGTGACGACCCACGGTCTCGGCGCCGACAAGGGCAATCTCTCGGCCATCACCAGTGCCGGCACGGTCAACGGCAACACGGCCACCGTCAACGGCACGGCGCTGATCCAGGCGAACGGAGCCCTCGGCGCGATCACCATCGACAGTGTCATCAGTGGCGGCCGGCAGGAATTGGATGCCAAGAACAACATCGAATTCGTCACGTTGCAGACCAACGGGCTCGGCTCCGACAAGGGCAATCTCGTTGTCGATGCGTCGAGCGGCTCGGTGCTGGGCGAAGGCGCGACGCCAACCGCGCTCACCGGGACCATCGACGCCAACGGCACGCTGAATGTGACCGCCGGCAACGCCATCGAGGTCGCCACCCTGACCAGCAACGGCACCCAGACCCTGGGCGCCGTGAACGACATCGACTTCCACACGATCACCGTCAACGGCCTGAGCCCCGACAACGGCAACCTCTCGGCGATCACCAGCGCCGGCACGGTCAACGGCCATAGCGCGGGCGTCCACGGCACGGCGCTCATTCAGGCCAGTGGCACGGGCGGCGCCATCACCGTCGATCACGTCACCAGCGGCGGCCAGCAGACCCTGCACGCCACCAATAACATCGAATTCCTGACGCTCCAGACCAACGGCTTGGGCAGCGATTCCGGCAACCTGGTCGTCACCTCGACCGCCGGCGCGATCATGGGCGAGGGCGCAACCCCGTCGGCATTGACCGGCACGATCACCGCGAACGGCACGCTGAACGTGACCGCCGGCAACGCCATCGAGGTCGCCACCCTGACCAGCAACGGGACGCAGACCTTGGCGGCCGTCAACGACATCGATTTCCATCAGATCACCGTCAACGGCCTGAGCCCCGACAACGGCAACCTCTCGGCGATCACCACGGCCGGCGCGGTCAACGGCAACACGGCTACCGTCAACGGCACGGCGCTGATCCAGGCGAACGGAACCTTGGGCGCGATCACCATCGACAGCGTCACCAGCGGCGGGCAGCAGGAGCTCGACGCCAAGAACAACATCGAATTCCAGACGCTGCAGACCAGCGGGCTCGGCTCCGACAACGGCAATCTCATCGTCGACGCGTCGAGCGGCTCGGTCCTCGGTGAAGGTACGACGCCATCCGCGCTCACCGGGACCATCACTGCCAACGGCACGCTGAACGTGACCGCCGGCAACTTCATCGAGGTCGCGACCCTGACCAGCAACGGCACGCAGACCCTGGGCGCCGTGAACGACATCGATTTCACCACCGTGACAACCCACGGCCTCGGCCTCGATAACGGCAACCTCTCGGCCATCACCACGGCCGGCGCGGTCAACGGCCATAGCGCGGGTGTTAATGGCACGGTCCTGGTTCAGGCGAACGGAGCCCTCGGCGCGATCACCATCGATACCGTGACCAGCGGCGGCCGGCAGGAGCTCGACGCCACCGGTAATATCGAGTTCCTGACGCTCAAGACCAAAGGCTTGGGCAGCGATGCCGGCAACCTGATCGTCGACGCGTCGAGCGGCTCGGTGCTGGGCGAAGGCGCGACGCCATCCGCGCTCACCGGCACCATCACCGCGAACGGCACGCTGAACGTGACCGCCGGCAGCGCCATCGAGGTCGCCATCCTGACCAGCAACGGCACCCAAACCCTGGGCGCCGTGAACGACATCGACTTCCACCAGATCACCGTCAACGGCCTCACCGTCCTCGGCACGGTCGTGGATAACGGCAACCTCTCGGCGATCACTAGCGCCGGCGCGGTCAACGGCAACACGGCCACCGTCAACGGCACGGCGCTGATCCAGGCAAACGGCACGGGCGGCGCCATCACCGTCGATCACGTCACCAGCGACGGCGCGCAGACCCTGCACGCCACCAATAACATCGAATTCCTGACGCTCCAGACCAACGGCTTGGGCAGCGATTCCGGCAACCTGGTCGTCACCTCGACCGCCGGCGCGATCATGGGCGAGGGCGCGACGCCATCGGCATTGACCGGCACGATCAATTCGCACGGCACCGCCGGCCTCACCGCTGCCGGCAATGTCGAGCTCGCCAGCGTCACCAGCCGCGGCACCCAGAATTACCTCGTCGGCGGCGATCTCGACTTCGGCCAGCTCACCACCCACGGCATGACCGGCGACGTGGGCGACGTCGACGGCGTCGTCACCGGCGCGATCAACGGCGGCTCGATCGACGCCAAAGGCGGCGTCAATTTGGTGGGCGCCGGCATCTTCTTCGGTCACATCATCGCGAATTTGGACATCGTCCTGAATTCGACGCGCGACATCATTGGCGACACCATCACCGCCGGCGGCGATGTCTTCGCCATCGCCGGTTACAGGCCCGGCGACCACGGCTCGATGACGGTGCAGCACGTCACCTCCACCAATGCCACGCTGGAGGCGACCGACACGCTTACCCTGCCGGATGTCGCGGTGCAGATCGCGCTCGATCTCGGCGCCAACGTCATGACCGTCAACGCCCGGCAGATTCCGGCGGTGGCGCCGGCCGTGACCAATGCACTGCAGATGAACGCCACCGGCTTCCATGACGGGATCGCGACGCTCGGCACGCTCGTCGTCAACGCGCCGGCCGGGATCAAGATCGGCGATTTCTTCTTCGACAATGTCAGCCTCGTCACCACCGCCAAGGTGGTCTCGATCGCCAAGGGCATGATCATCGACACGATGTACCTCTCGACGCCGGATCCGATCATCTGGATCAACAATCAGAATCCGCGCCCGATCGCCGGCGTGCAGGTCCAGCTCTTTCAGAACAGCGGCTTCTTCACGATGACGCAGGACAACAACATGACCATCACCAGCACCGACGTGGTGGCCTATCAACTCGGTTACGGCGTGGTCTCGACCAGCTACGGCGGCGGCGTGGGCGGAGCTTATGGCGGCACCAGCGTGGTGCGCGATATCCCACGTCAGATGGACTATGGCAGCAGCGGAATGCCTGCCGGAATTATGTACGCCGATGCCGATATGGTGTCCGACGACCTCCTCGACGAGCTGCAGATGATTCTGCCGGCGAGCGGCGGCGGCGCAGCGGTCAATTTGACTCCCGACCCCACCGTCAATTAGACGTTAGGGCGGGAGTACTCAATGCGGTTCTTGAGATGCGCTGGCTGGATGCCGGCCGGCCTGGCCGCCGTGCTGCTGGCCTGCCTGTGGCTTAATCCGGCCGCCGCGCAGAGCCCGGGCGCCAACAATCCGCAGATCAATCCGGGCGCCATCGGCAACGAGCAATTGCGCCAGCAGCGCCAACTCGAGCAGCAGCAGAATTCGCCGCTGGTGCCGCAAGGCCCGGCCGTCGTCGGGCCGGAACGCACCTCGCCGGAGCTCCGGCCCGGCGGCCCGGCTTTCCTATTGAAGACCGTCACCTTCGATCCATCGGCCTTCCTGAGCCCCGAAGAGCTCCAGACGATCGCCGCGCCTTATATCGGCCACGACGCCACCTTCGAGACGCTGCAGCTCATCATCAAGGAGGTCAACGCCCTCTACGACAAGCGGGGCATCATCACCGCCAGCGCCGTGCTGCCGCCGCAAAAGGTGGCGGACGGGGTCGTCCATATCGGCCTGGTCGAGGGCAAGCTCGGCAAGGTGGAGATGAAGGGGCTGGCCCAGACCAATCCCGATTACATCCGCGACCGCCTGGCGCTCGCGCAGGACCAGGTGGTCGACGTGCCGGCGCTACAAAGCAGCGTCGAGGCCTTCAACCGCCTCAACGACACGCAGCTCAAGGTGCTGCTCCAGCCGGGCGCCAATTTCGGCCAGACCGACATCAATCTCGCCATCCGCGAACCGCAGCGCTTCACCGCCGAGCTGTTCGCCGACAATCAGGGCAACAACACCACCAACCGCGACGAGCTTGGCCTGTACACGCGCGCCGCCGGCCCGCTCGGCATCAACGACCGGTTGACGCTCTACGGCACCCTCTCGCAGGGCAGCAAGACCGGCAGTGCCGCCTATAATCTGCCGATCGATCCGTGGGGCGACCGCTTCGGCCTGAGCTATCAGCGCAACCGGATCGTCATCGTGCAGGGGCCGTTTAAGGCGCTCCATATCTCCGGCACCTCGCAGGTCGGCTCGGTCGATTTGATCCATCCTTTCATCGCCACCCAGAGCTGGCTGCTCACCGCGAACCTCGCCGGCTCCGACACCTTCTCGAAGACCGATCAGTCGGGCGTCTTCGTCAGCGACGATCAGACGCGCAAGGGCGGCGGCGGCTTGAGCTTGACCAACAACGGCGAAAGCTATTCCGCGTCGCTGACGCAGAATTTCGCGCGCGCGCATACGCGCGACAATGTGCTGTCGACCGGACGCTACTTCTACGTTTCCAACGGCACCTGGAACGGCTACCTCAACTTCCTTGGGAATTTCAGCGCCACCACCCAGGCCGCCTGGCAATACTCGCCGCAGAAGCTGCTGCCCGGCGACCAGCTCTTCGAGATCGGCGGCCCGACCACGGTGCGCGGCTATCAGGCCAACACCTTCGCCGGCGACGACGGCTTTTACGTCAATCTCGAGCTGCACTACAACGTCCTGCCGCTGGTGAAAGAGCACGTCGATCTGGGCGAATGGGTCACCGGGCTCGACAGCTTCGTCTTCGGCGATCGCGGCAGCGTCTATTCCAGCTTTCCGCAGCAGCGCACGCTCGAATCGACCGGCTTCGGATTCTCGACCGCGATCCAGCAGCATCTCACCGGCGAGCTCAGCGTCGGCTTCCCGATCCTGCACGGCCTGCCGAATTACGCGCCCTATGTGCTCTACGCCCGGGTCGCGCTGCGCTATTGAGGCCGTGCCGGTGTCGCCGGGACGCCGTAAATCGCCGGCCCACCCGTATTTTCTGGCGTATTGCGTGGGGCCATGAAACGATTAATATTCGTTAATAATGCCGAGTGAAGTGTAAGCGGGGGATGGTCATGATGAATTCGGCTTTGGCGGGCGGCGCCCGGGATGCGCTCGCGTCCCTGTCGGTTCCGGTATTCCTGGCGGGTTTCGACGGTGCCGGCCCGGCGCGGGTGACGCTGCATGTCGCGCGCCCGCGCAACTGCCGGGCGCTGCGGCAAGAGGCGCAGGCGGCATTGGCCGCAGCCGGCATCGATGCGCCGTGCCGGGTTCGCGTCCTCAAATACCGCCAGATCGAACGGGCGCAAAGCCTGGAAGGGATGCTGAGGCCCTTCGCGCATGACAGCTTGGTCTATGATCCGACCGACAGCGTGACCCGCGCCCAGGCGCTCCTCCGCTGCGGCGGGAATCTCCGGCGTGCGCTGGGCGCGACGCTCGGCGGCATCTATTTCGAACCTGAAAGCCGCACGCTGTATCTCGTCTGCCGGCCGGAGGCGCTCGCGCGCGACGGCCAGATCGACAAAACCCTGCAGCGGAGCGTCGAGGCCCAGACCGCCCCGGTGATCGCGGCCTGGCGCGACGCGGATCCGGGCGCCTTCGCCTTCGCCACCCGCTTATGCATCGCGGTGCCGCGCCTGCCGCTGGTCCCGGTGGATGATTCCTCGCCGGTCGAGCGCCGCGCGGCCTGGCGCCGGCGGCTGCATTCGGGAATGGTCGCGGGCGGCGTCGCCACGCTGTTGGGCGCTTTGCTCCCCGGCATGGCGTGGGCCGAGGGCCCGGCAGTCTCCGCCGTCAACGGCAAGCTCTCGGTCGAGGGCGGCGAGGGCAATGCGCATCCGATGGGCATCATGTCGGGCAGCCTGACGGTGCCGCTGGGCTACAGCTTCGGCGGCCAGCTCGATGTCGCGGGCGGCGGGTCGAACGGCCAGGGCCTATGGGGCGTCGCCGGGCAGGGCTTCTGGCGCGATCCGGGAATGGGCCTGATCGGCGGCTTGGCCTCCTACACGGATCGCGGCATCGCCACCAATAAGTTCGTGACGACCAAGGACATCAATGTTCAGCGCTACGGCGCGGACGGCGAGGCCTATCTCGGCCAATTCACGCCCTCCGCCGCAATCGGCTATCAGGACGGCCGGGTAAAGCACGGCGCCTTCGCGACGCTGGATTTGGCCTGGTATCCGCTCGACGACCTCCAGCTCTCGGGCGGCGCCGACCTCAACCCGGCACGGTCGATGGCGCTGCTGGGCGCCGAGTATCAGCTCGGCCTTGCCGCGCTGCCGGGCCTCAGCACCTTTGCCGAGGCGGGGATAAGCGGATCGCGCGCCAGCTATGCGCTGGTCGGCTTCCGCTTCTATTTCGGCCCGGCCAAGACGCTCATCCGGCGGCACCGCGAGGACGACCCGCCGAGCTTGGTCACCGGCGGCGGTTTCGGCGACGGCTTCCACAACACCAGCGGGAACTACTAGGCTGCGCCGGCGCCGGCTGACCGGCGCGAAGCCGAAGAGTCCGCGCCGATGAAGACGGTGTTGCTGGCGTGGGAGCTCGGCGCCAATCTGGGCCATGTCGGCCCGCTTCTGCTGCTCGCCCGCGAATTGCGCAAGCGCGGCCATCGCCCGGTCTTCGCGCTGCGCGACGTTGCCGGGCCCGGCGCGCTCCTGGCGGAGGAGGACATACCGGTTCTCCAGGCGCCGGTCTGGATCAAGTCGGATATATTGCGCGGCCGCCCGTTCCGCATCGCGAGCTATGCCGACAATCTCGCGCTGTTCGGCTTCGCCGATGCGGAAGGCCTATCGGGGATGGTCGCGGCCTGGGACGCGCTCCTGGCGCTGGTGAAGCCCGATCTCATCGTCGCCGATCACAGCCCGACCCTGTGCCTCGCCGCCTTCGGCGCGATTCCCATTGCGATCGTCGGCAACGGCTATACCGTGCCGCCGGTTCATGAGCCGAGCTTTCCGCCGCTCTTCCCGGGCCGGCCGCCGCTCATCGCCGAATCCCGGATCTTGGACACCGTGCAAGCGGTTCAGCAGCGACGAAAACGGCCCGAGCCACGAACGCTGCCCGCGCTGTTCGACGCGCCCGTGCGGGCGGTCGCCACTTTTCCCGAGCTCGATCCCTATCGCGCGGTGCGTCGCGAACCGGTGATGGGACCGCTCGAGCCGATGCCGGCTGAGACGCCCTTGCCGGCCGATCCAAGCCTGTTCGCCTATCTCGGCGAGGAGAATCCGTGGCTCGAAACGGTGGTGCAATGCCTGGTGGAGCAGCCCGGCGCCGTCGAGGTTTTTTTGCGCGGCGATGTCGGGGCGTTACGGCGTCTGCTGGTGGCGCGCGGCGTGCGCGTCCATGAGCGGCCGCCGCCGCTTGCCGAGGTGCTGGCGCGGGCGCGGGTGGTTCTCTCGCATGCGGGTTCGACGACGGCGCATGCCGCGCTGGCCGCGGGCCGGGTGCAAATCTTGCTGCCGACCCATGTCGAGCAGGAGTTGACGGCGGACGCGCTGGTCGCGCTCGGCGTGGGATTGCGGGTAGCGAAGGACGCGGACAAGGCGGCGATCCAAGAGGCGCTTCACACGGCGCTCGACAGCGGCGCGCTGCGCAACCAGGCGCATCGCCGCGCGGTCGAGGTCGCCGCCCGTCCGCCGCTCGATGCGCTGGCCCTGGTCGCCGCAGCATGCGCCGCGTTGACCGCCTAGCGCGGCGGCGTGTTAGGGTTTGATCGGGGGTGCGTTCGGCATGACCATCTTGCACCGGCACGTCCGCATCGAGGCGGCGTCGCATTGCCAACTCAAATGCCCGTCCTGCCCGACGGCGACGGGCGCGATCGATGCGGCGATCCCGCGCGGCTTCCTGCGCGCGGCTGACTTCGCCAAGTTGCTTGACGATCATCCCTGGCTGAGTTCGGTAGAGCTTTCGAACTATGGCGAGCCGTTCCTCAACCCGCAGCTCGGCGAAATCCTGGAAATCGCCCATCGGCACGACGTCGCGATCACTATTGGCAACGGCGCCAACCTAAACCACGCCCGCGATGACGTTATCGAGGCGCTTGTCAAATACCAAGTGCGGACCCTCACCTGCTCGATCGACGGCGCATCGGACGAGACCTATCGCGTCTACCGCGTCGGCGGCGATTTCGACACGGTGATCGCCAACATTCGCGCGATCAACGCCCACAAGCAAACCCGAAACTCGGAACTGCCGGCACTGTGCTGGCAGTTCGTGGTCTTCGGCCACAACGAGCATGAGATTCCCAAAGCGCGTGCGTTGGCCGCGGAACTCAGCATGGCGTTCCGTCCGAAGCTCAATTGGGACGCGAATTTCTCGCCGGTCCGGGATGCCGAATTCGTTCGCCGAGAAACCGGCATCGTGGGCTCGACGCGCGAGGAATACCAGCGCACCACGGGCGTCGCATATGCCGCCGGAATCTGCCATCAGCTGTGGAACGATCCGCAAATAAACAGCGACGGCAAGGTGCTCGGTTGTTGCCGCAATTTCTGGGGCGATTTCGGCGGCAATGTGTTCACCGACGGGCTGGTGCGCGGACTCAACCACGAGAAGATGACTTATGCCCGCTCTATGCTTCAGGGTCACACGCCCGAACGCGCCGACATCCCCTGCACCACCTGCGACATCTATCATTGGCGTCGCGACAACGCGCAGTGGTTGGAGAAGACGCCGTAACCGCGGACATGCTTCTCTAGCGCCGCTCTCGCCGGCCGCCGGCGAGCAGACGGACGAGCTCCACGCCGCGGATCGCCACGACCAAGCCGAACACGGCATAGACGCCCACAATTCGACGAAGGCCGAATTCGTGCCGCCGTTCCGCGATCCAACGCAACAATAGTCTTTGGTAGCCGAGTTCGTAGCGCAAGATACGCGCCAGGCCCTGGGCGCGCCCGCGCGCGAAATCGGCGCCGAATAGGCGCCGCGTTTTAACCGCCAAGGCGCCGAATGTCGTCCGCGCGGAATGATAGACCACGGCGTCCTTCGCGTAATATTGCCGGTATCCGAGCCGCCACACCCGCTTTCCCCATTCGCCGTCCCCTTGAGAAATGAGCGTTGCGTCGAAGGGGCCTGCGGTTTCGATGACGGATTTCCAGGTCAGCAGATTGGCGGTTGCACCGAAATGATAATTCCGCACATAGGCTTCTTGTTGTAGGTGGAAGCAAGCGTCGGCGGCTTCGAAAAGCGCTGGTTTTTTCGGATCGCGGAACGTCAGGGCGATGTTGCCCGCAACGAAGCCGCAACCGCGATCACGATTGAGCATCCCGACGCCATGGCGAAGCCAGCCCCGATCGGGCTGGCAATCCGCGTCGGTAAACGCCAGCGCCTGGCCCCGGGCGTGCTCGATGCCGGTGTTGCGCGCCTGGTATCCGGCGGCCTTCGGCTCATGCACGATGCGGGGCGACCGCGCGAGCCCGGAATAACGATCTCTCACCACCGGAGCCGGATTATTGTCGACCAGGACCAGCTCGAACCGTTCGCCGGGGTAATCCTGCACCATGACGGCCTCGACGCAGCGGTCGAGGGCATCGATCTCGTCGCCGTAGAACGGCACGATGATCGAGACGAAGGGCCACGCGTCAGGCGCAAGCGACAAGCTTATGGTCTCCCAAGGCCGGCCCGAATTGATCGGGCACCAACTATGTTTGATTCCGGTGGGCGGTTCCATTTCCGTCGCATCGGGGTATTACTATAAGAAATAGCGGCGTAACCGGCGTTGGACCAAGCCAAAAGGACAGATGATGGAGGAAATCTCGCCGCCATCCTTCGACATCGCCATCGAATGGGAGAACGCGAAGCTCGGCGGGTTTGCACGCGCGCGAAAGATGCTCGAACGGTTGCGCGCGCAGCTCGTGGCGCTGGCCCCGAGGCGCCGGCCGCAAATCCTGATGCTCTATGACCCGCGCGAGGTCGACGTCGCGGCGATCGAGCGGTTGGTCGCCGAGGCCTTCGCGCCCGCAGGACTGCCGGGAACCGTGCGTTTCGTGCCGGCGCCCGGCGCCCGCTATTACGAGCAGAAGAACCTCGCGGCATCGTTGTGCGATGGCGAGGTTATCGTCTTCATCGATTGCGACGTGATTCCGGAGGATGGCTGGCTCGCAGTCATCCTGGCGCCTTTCGCGCGCCGAGACGTCAAAATCGTCTATGGCCAAACCTATGTCGATCCAGCGAGTCTGCTGGCGAAAGCCGCCGCCATCTACTGGTTCTTTCCGGTGCAAAACCCGGCGAGCGCGCTGCCGCCGGCCACGTCTTTCTATGCCAACAACATCGCCTTCCGGCGCGACTTCTTCCGCCGCAATCCGTTTCCCGACATGCCGATCTACCGCGGCCAGTGCGCGGTGCTGCGGCAACGGTTGAGCGATCGCGGCATCGGTCTCGTCACCCAGGACGACGCCGTTGTCCTGCATCCGCCGCCGAACGGCATCCGCCATTTCATGATCGAGGCGATCCATGAAGGGCACGGCGAAGTGCTGATGGCGGGAGCGACCCGCCATGAAAAGCGGACTTGGTCTCTGCGCTCGACCCTGCAGAGCTATCGCTGGAGCCTCGGCGAATGCCTGCGCAAGCTGCGCGCGCATCGTGAAATTCTCGGCCTCGGGTTTTTCGGCGGCGGCGTCGCGCTTGCGCTCGGCTTTGTCTATTACACGCTCAAGGCGGCGGGCGCCGCCGCGACGCTACGCTGGCCGAATCTGATTCCGCGCCTCTTCCCGATCGAGGCCCCGGCCTCCCCCGCATCCGCCGCCCGGACGCCGGACACCTCAGTGCCGGATATCGCGCCGATCAAGCCCTTCGCGGATATCGGCGTTGCCATCGTGGTGCCGACATATCGCCGCCCCAACGACCTCGACTGGCTGATGGAAAAATTGCGCGCCCAGATCAAGGGCTATTCCAACCGCCGTGCTATCGTTGTCAATGACGGTAGCCATGACCAGCGCTACCAGGCGGTGATCGAACGGCACCGCGACATTGCCGATTACATCGTGGCGCCGAGGAACGGCGGCCCGGCGGCGGCGCGTAATCTCGGCGCGGCGCGGGCCGATAAGGAGTTCCTGGTGTTCATCGACGACGATTGCGAGCCGCCGCCCTATTGGCTCGATTGGCTTTGCACCATCCTCGCGGAGCATCCCGACGCTGACGCAATCGGCGGCACGACAAGGGCGCTGCCTTCGACCGCGCCGGGAATGTTCGAGCGGTTCCTCGGCGAGGCCGGCTTTCATCCGCAGCCGCTGGTGGCCAATGGCCGGCCGCTGATGTTCGTCAGCGCCAATCTCGCGGTGCGGCGCAAGGCCTTCGAGCGCGTCGGCGGCTTCGACGAGACCATGATCACGACGGAGGATCGCAACCTGACCTACCGGCTTGGGCGTAGCGGCGCGATCTTCCATCTCGATACCGGCTGGTTCGTCTATCACGACATGGCGGTTTCGCCGCGCACGCATCTTCGTCGTTATTATCATTACGGCGTTGGCAACCGGCGCGAATTGGCGATCGAGGAAAATCCGCCCGACCGCCCTTCCTGGCCGACGGCGACGCGGCCGTGGATATACTGGTTCGGCCGTGCGCGTTATTCGGTCGAACGTATGCGCCAACGCCGCGATTTCCGCGAGCACGCCGCGCCGATGCGACTTCTCTACCGCTTGCTTGGCGCGTTGACCTATCTCGTCATGGATTGGGGCTTCGCGCGCGGCGCGGGTGCCCCGGCGAAATCAGCGGCCTCGACAGCGCGGCCGAACCGCCCGTAAATGGCTGCTAAAGTCGTCGGCAAGGCAGGGGGCGCGTCGGTCGTGGAGCAGGTCATCCTCGAAGCCGAGAACCTCACCAAGGAATTCCTCGGTTTTGCGGCGGTGCGCGGCGTCTCGCTGAAGGTGCGGCGCAACACCATCCATGCGCTGATCGGGCCGAACGGCGCCGGCAAGACCACCGTCTTCAACCTTTTGACCAAGTTCCTCGAGCCCTCCTCGGGCCGCATCGTCTTCAAGGACCGCGACATCACCCGGGCCAGGGCGGCGGACGTTGCGCGGCTCGGCATGGTGCGCTCCTTCCAAATTTCCGCGATCTTTCCGCATCTGACGGTGCGCCAGAACGTCCGCATCGCGCTGCAGCGGCCGCTCGGCACCTCGTTCCATTTCTGGCGTTCGGCGCGCTCGCTGGCGCCGCTCGACGCGCGCGCCGATGCGCTGCTTGCCTCGGTCGGGCTGATCGACCATGCCGATCTACCGGCGGTTGAGCTGCCCTATGGCCGCAAGCGCGCGCTCGAGATCGCGACCACCCTGGCGCTCGATCCCGAACTGCTGCTGCTCGACGAGCCGATGGCCGGGCTCGGGCGCGAGGATATCGGGCACATCTCGGCGCTCATCCGCGAGGTCGCCCGGTCGCGCACCGTCCTCATGGTCGAGCATAATCTCTCCGTCGTCGCCGATTTGTCGCACACCATCACCGTGCTGACGCGCGGCCAGCGTGCTGATGCGCGGCCAGGTGCTGGCCGAGGGCGACTACCGCACCATCGCCGGCAATGCCGACGTGCGCGAAGCCTATCTCGGCAGCGGCCATGCTTGAGGTCGCGCGCCAAGCTCTCGCCCCGGCCGCGCCGCTGCTCGCGGTGCGCGATCTCCATGCCTGGTACGGCGAATCGCATGTCTTGCACGGCGTCGGCTTCGCAGTCGCCGAAGGCGAGGTCGTGACCTTGCTCGGCCGCAACGGCGCGGGCAAGACAACCACCTTGAAGGCGGTGATGGGGATCCTGCCCGAGCGGCGCGGCACCGTGGTCTTCGCCGGCCAGGAACTGACCGGCTTGCCGTCCTATCGCATCGCCCGGCTCGGCATCGCCTATTGCCCGGAGGAGCGGGGTATCTTTGCCAGCCTCGATGTCGAGGAGAACCTGCTGCTGCCGCCGGTCATCCGCCCCGGCGGCATGCCATTGACCGAGATCTACCGGCTGTTTCCGAACCTCCATGAGCGCCGCAAGAGCCAGGGCACCAAGCTCTCCGGCGGCGAGCAGCAGATGCTGGCGATCGCGCGCATCCTGCGCAGCGGCGCACGGTTGCTGCTGCTCGACGAGCCGACCGAAGGCCTGGCGCCCGTGCTGGTGCAGCAGATCGGCGGCCTCATGCGCACGCTCAAGGCGAAGGGCTTCACCATCCTGCTGGTCGAGCAGAACTTCCAGTTTGCCGCCACCGTCGCCGACCGTCATTATATCGTCGAGAACGGCACGGTCGTCGACATGATCCCGAACGACCGCCTACAGGACAATCTCGTCAAGCTGCGCACTTATCTCGGCGTCTGACAAAAACGTCCAAAGGGGAGGAAAGCGATGAAGGCGAAATTCATTCTCGCCGTGGCGGCTGCCGCGGCGCTCGGCATGGCCACGGCATCGGGCGCCTCGGCACAAGGCGCGCCCAAGCCGATCAAGATCGGCGTCATGAACGACATGTCGTCGGTCTACTCGTATCTCGGCGGCATGGGCTCGGTCGCCGCCGCCAAAATGGCGGTCAAGGATTTCGGCGGCAAGGTGCTCGGCCGGCCGATCGAGGTGATCTTTGCCGACCACCAGAACAAGCCCGACGTCGGCGCCGGCATCGCGCGCCAATGGTTCGACGAGCAAGGCGTCGACGCGATCGTCGATTTGCCGACCTCGTCCGTCGCCATCGCCGTGCAGCAGGTGGCGAAGGAGAGGGGCAAGGTGACGCTGATCTCCAACGGCGGCTCCTCGGAGCTCACCGGCAAGTTCTGCTCGCCGACCGGCGTGCATTGGACCTATGACACCTATGCGATGGCGCACGGCACCGGCAGCGCGGTGGTCAAGCAGGGCGGCAACACCTGGTTCTTCCTGACCGCCGATTACGCCTTCGGTCACGCCTTGCAGGACGACACCGCGGCGGTGGTGAAGGCGGCCGGCGGCACGGTGGTGGGCTCGGTCAACGTGCCGCTCAACAATGCCGATTTCTCCTCCTTCCTGCTGCAGGCGCAGCAATCGAAGGCCAAGGTCATCGGCCTCGCCAATGCCGGCGGCGACACGGTGAATTCGATCAAGCAGGCGGCGGAATTCGGCATCGTCGCCGGCGGCCAGCGCCTCGCCGGGCTCCTGGTCTTCATCATGGATGTCGACGCCTTGGGCCTCAAGACGGCGCAGGGCCTGCTGCTGACCGAGGCCTATTACTGGGACCAGAACGACGCGACCCGGGCCTGGGCCAAGCGCTTCCAGGCGGTTTACGGCAAAATTCCGACCTCGGGCCAGGCCGGCGTCTACGGTGCGGTGTCGCATTATCTCAAGGCGATGGCGGCGGCCGGCACCGATGACGGCATCAAGGTGGTCGCCAAGATGCGCGAGCTGCCGATCAACGACTTCATGACCAAGAACGGCAAGCTGCGCGAGGACGGCCGTGTCCTGCGCGACATGTATCTCTTCGAGGTGAAGAAGCCCGAGGAATCGAAATACCCGTTCGACTACTACAAGCAGCTCGCGGTCATTCCCGCGGCGCAGGCCTATCGGCCGTTGAGCGAAAGCGAGTGCCCGCTGATCAAGAAGAACTAGTCGTTCGACGCCGCGATTGGTGAGGCCCGATGCCGGAATGGATGCATATCGCCGTGCCGTCGGCACCGGCGCTGTTCGCCCAGCTCCTCATCGGCCTCATCAACGGCTCGTTCTACGCGTTGCTGAGCCTGGGCCTCGCCGTCATCTTCGGCTTGCTCAACATCATCAATTTCGCCCATGGCGCGCTCTACATGCTGGGCGCGTTCTGCGCCTATCTGCTGCTCAATTATTTCGGCATCGGCTATTGGCCGTCGCTGCTGTTGGCGCCCCTGGCGGTCGGCGCCTTTGGAATCTTGCTTGAGCGCTGCTTCATCCGCTGGGTCTACCGACTCGATCACCTCTACGGCCTGCTGCTGACCTTCGGCCTGGCGCTGATCGTTCAGGGCGTTTTCCGCCAATTCTACGGCGCGTCGGGTAAGCCCTATTCCATCCCGGAGGCGCTGAGCGGCGGGCAGAATCTCGGCTTCATGTTCCTGCCCAACTATCGCGTCTGGGTGATCGTCGCCTCGGCCGCGGTGTGCTTCGGCACCTGGTTCCTGATCGAGCGCACGCGGCTCGGCGCCAATCTGCGCGCCGCCACCGAGAACCCGGCGCTGGTCCAGGCCTTCGGCATCAACGTGCCGCGCATGGTGACGCTGACCTACGGCTTCGGCGTGGCGCTGGCGGCGCTGGCCGGGGTGATGGCGGCGCCGATCTATCAGGTTAGCCCGCTGATGGGCACCAACCTCATCATCGTGGTTTTCGCCGTGGTGGTGATCGGCGGCATGGGTTCGATCCTCGGCGCCATCGTCGGCGGTTTCGCGCTCGGCATCATCGAGGGGCTGACCAAGGTGTTCTATCCCGAGGCCTCGGCGACGGCGATCTTCGTCATCATGGCCATCGTGCTCCTGGTCAAGCCGGCGGGACTCTTTGGCCGGCGCGCCTGAGATGGCACGCGGCCAGGCGGCACGCTGGGCGATCCTGTTCGCGTTGGCGGCGGCGGCGCCGTTTTTTTTCTATCCGATCTTCCTGATGAAGGCGCTGTGCTTCGGGCTTTTCGCCGCGGCGTTCAATCTGCTGCTGGGATTTACCGGTCTCCTGTCGCTCGGCCATGCGGTGTTCATGGGCAGCGCCTCCTACGTCACCGCCTACGCCATGAAGGCCTGGGGACTGCCGCCGCTGATCGGCATCCTGGCCGGCACCGGCGTCGCGGCGGTGCTCGGCGTCGCCTTCGGCTGGCTCGCCATACGGCGCCAGGGCATCTATTTCGCCATGGTGACTTTGGCGCTGTCGCAGATGGTCTATTTCTATGCCGTCGAGTCGAAATACACCGGCGGTGAGGACGGCATCCAGGCCGTGCCGCGCGGCATGCTGTTGGGACTCATTGATCTCAACCGGCCGCTGGCGATGTACTATTTCGTGCTCGCGGTGTTCATTATCGGCTTCGCCATCATCTATCGCGCCGTCCACTCGCCCTTCGGCGAGGTTCTCAAGGCGATCCGCGAGAACGAGCCGCGCGCCATCTCCCTGGGCTACCGCACCGAGCGCTACAAGCTGCTCGCCTTCGTGCTGTCGGCGACCCTGGCGGGGCTGGCGGGCGCGACCAAGGCGCTGGTTTTCCAGCTTGCGTCGCTGACCGATGTCGATTGGACGATGTCGGGCGATGTCGTCCTGATGACCCTGATCGGCGGGGTCGGAACGCTCTGGGGTCCCGTGGTCGGCGCCTTCGTCACCGTTGCGATGGAAAACTATCTGGCGCAGTTCGGCTCCTGGATCACGGTGATCGAAGGCGTGATTTTCGTCCTCTGCGTCCTGACCTTCCGGCGCGGCATCGTCGGCGAGCTCGCCCACCGCCTCCCTCGCTGGCTCGGCCGCCGCCGCGCGACGCCGGATTAAATCTCGGCGGGTTCCCGGCGCCAGACGCTGGCGAGCCAGGGCTGCTGCTCCCGCGGCAAGCCCGCGGGGCGGTAGTAATGCGTCAGCTCGACGAAGCCGGCGGCCGACATATAGCGGCGCCATGCCGCGATATCGTGATAGGCGCCGTAGCGCCCGTCGTTCCAGCCCTCGCTGTTCTGGCCGCGCGGATTCGACGCGAACAGCACGCCGCGCGGCTTCAAGGTTGCGTGCAATTCCCGCAGGATGCGCGGCAATTCCTGGCTCGGTACATGGAACAGCGTGGCGTTGGCGAATACGCCGTCGAAATATTCCTTGGGCAGATCGAGCTTGAGAAAATCCTGCTGCCAAACCTCGCCGTCGCCTTGCGCCCGCGCCATGGCGACGAAGCGCGCCGCACCCTCGAGGCCGATGGCGACATGGCCGCGTTGGGCAAACGCCTTGAGGTCGCGTCCGGGCCCGCAGCCGAAATCGAGGATGGTGAAGGGCGGCGCGCCTTCGATCGGACGCAACAGCGCCTCGATGTTCTGGCTCACGTCGTGATCCTGCGTGCCTTGCCGGAAATCCTCGGCGCGCCGGTTGTAATGCTCCAGCGTGCGGTCGGTTATATCGCGCACTTCTTGCGGGTCGAGCTTGGTCATCGATCCTTCCCGTGCGGCACGAACGGCACCGCCAACAGCGAGAGTGCGAAGAGCAACCCGAGGAGTAGCCACGCCTCGTTGAACGCGAGCACGAATGCCGCCCGCTCGATCAGCGGCGCGACCAGCGCCTGCGTCGCCGCGTCGACCGGCGGCAGCGGCACGTTGTGAAAGCGATCGAGCGGCAGGCCGACCAGCCGCGCCGCATTCGGGTCGCCCGCTTGGAGACGGGCGACCAGCGCCGTCACATGCACCGGCGTTCGCTGTTCCAGCATCGTGTCGATGAGGGCGATGCCGATCGCGCCGCCGAGATTGCGCATAAGGTTGAACAGGGCGCTGGCATTGGTCAGCGCGCCGCCGGTCCAACGGCCGAGCGCCATGCTCGTCGTTGGCAATAGGCACAGCAGAACGCCGGCGCCGCGGAACAATTGCGGCCAGAACAATCCCGCGTAATCGGTTCGGGGCGAGGCGAAGCCGTTAGCGAGGAGGCCGATGGCGAACAAGCCGTAGCCGAGTGCCACCAAAATCCGGTGATCGACGCGCCTTTCCGCGATCGCCGCTATGGGTGCTATCGCCAATTGCGCGGCGCCGCTGACGATCATGATCTCGCCGATCTCGAGCGGCGTGTGGTCGCGCACGAGGCCGAGGAAAAGCGGCAGGAGATACACCGAGCCGTAGAGACCCATGCCGAGCACGAAGCTGTAGACCGCGGTAACGGCGAAGGTGCGGTCGCGGAAGATGCGTAGATCGACGATATGGTCTTTCGGCTTGAGGCAATGCCGCACCGCGGCGACGCCACTGACCATGCACGTCAGAAGGAGCACATCGACCAAGGCACCGCCCCAGCCGCGCTTCGGTCCCTCCTTCAGCAGGATCTCGAGGCATGTCAGAAACAGGCCGCCCAGCGCCAAGCCGATGTAATCGAGCTTGTGCCAATAGGGCCAATCGGGTCGGCCGACGCGAATGAGCCGGCCGACGACCGCCGCGACCAGGATGCCGGGCCCGAGGTTTATGAGGAAGAGCCAGTGCCAGGAATAAGTCTCGGTGATGTAGCCGCCGACCGTCGGCCCGAGCGTGGGGGCGAGCACGGCGAACACGCCGGCTATCGTCGTCGGCAGCACGCGCCGGTGCGCCGGAAACAGCACGAAGACGGCGGTGAACACGGTGGGAATGACGGTGCCGCCGCAGAAACCCTGGATCACCCGGAAAAACACCAGGGCGTCGAAGCCGTGACTCGCCGCGCAGCCGACGCTGGCCAGCGAAAAGCCCGCGATGGCGACGACATAAAGGCGACCGAGCGAGAACAGTCGCGTCAGCTGGGTGGTCAGCGGAATCGCGATCACCTCGGCGATCAGATAGGCGGTCTGAACCCAGCTCAATTGATCGAAGGGAATGGCAAGGGCGGTCTGGATTTCCGGCAGGGAGCTGGCGACGATCTGGATGTCGAGGATCGCCATGAACATGCCGAGGCACATGCCGAGAAAGCCGACCCAGACACGGGCGGAGGAGCGGTGTTGCGCCGTCGGATCTTCGGTCATGAATCTCCTGTCGCCGCGCCGTCGAACAGCCCCGCTCCCGGCCACCGTCTCAGGCCAAAATGCCTAAATTTGGGCGATTCCCTCTCCACCGCGTCAAACGCCGCCGGCGGCGATGGTGAGGCGGGTTAACGTGCCGATAGTCTTAATTCTTTTTAAAAATCTGGGGAATAGTGTTCCGGCTGTCCCAGCGGCGCGTCGCTGAAAGTAGAGGCATCCTATGCGGGCCATCCGGTTTAGGCATCGCCCGGCGCCCGGCGCTCCATGAGCGCCGCGCAAAATCCGCTGATCGCGGGGCTGCTGCAGCGCGTTGCCGGTTCCGAACCAGCCAGGCCCGAGGCCGATGAAAACGGCATGTCCTTCCGGCTCCTGTTCGCGAAGAACCCGGTGCCGATGTACGTCTATGACTGGGAAAGCCTGAAAATCCTCGAGGTCAACGACAGCGCGCTGGCGCAGTACGGCTACAGCCGCGAGCAGCTTCTGGCTCTGTCGATGACGGATTTGGTGGCGCCCGAGGAGCTCGAGCATGTGTTGCGCAATCATTTCGGCGCAAGCAGCTCGCTGAAAGTCGGAATCCGCCGCCATCGCAAGGCGGACGGCACGACCATCTTTGTCGAGATCGCCCGCGAGCGGCTGATCTTCGGCGGTCGGCCGGCGGCATTCGTCTCCTGCATTGACGTGACCGCGAAGGTTATCGCCGAACAGCAAAAGCAGGCCGCGGAAGGTCATGCCGAGCTGACCTATCGCCGTTTCGCCGAGGCGATCGAAAGCGTGCCGGCCAGCCTGCTGCTGTGCGACGCCGACGATCGCATCGTCATCTGCAACAGCGCGACGCGACGTTATTTTCCCAAATCCACCGAGTTGCTGGTGCCGGGCACATCCTTCGAGGCGCTGCTGCGCGCCCACGCCGCCAGCGGCTACGTCAAGGATGTCGGCGCCGACATCGACGCTTGGGTGGCCGAGCGCATGACGCATCATCGCGCCGCGAACACCGATTTAATTCGCGCCTATGACGACGGTCATTGGAGCCAGATCATCGAGCGCCGCACCTCCGACGGCGGCACCATCGGCATCCGCATCGACATCACCGAGCTGAAGCGGCGGGAGCAGGAGCTCAAAAAGACGTCGGACCAATTGCGCCATAGCCAGGAGCAATTGGCCCAGGCGCAACGCATCGCCGGCATCGGCAGCTACCAGCGGGATTTCGGGAGCGTTGAAGCGGTGTGGTCCGACGAGACCTGCCGGATCTTCGGCGTCGATCACCGCGACTTCGCGCCGACGCGCGAGAATTTTCTCGCCCTGGTGCACCCCGAGGACCGCGCGAGGATCGCCGCCGCGCTCGACGAGCAGGCCGTCGATAAGGCGCGCCGGCACGACGAATTCCGCATTGTCCGGCCTGACGGTGCGATGCGGATCATCCTCCGCGAGACCGCGGCGGTCAGCGATGGGGCCAACGTCCGGCGGGTCGGCACGATCCGGGACGTGACCGAGCTTCGCGACGCGGAGGAAAGGCAGCGCCGGCTCGAGGAAGATTTGCGCCATGCCAAGGAGCAGGCCGAGGCGGCGAGCCAGGCGAAATCCGAGTTCCTCGCCAATATGAGCCACGAGGTGCGGACGCCGATGAACGCCATACTCGGCATGACCGGCCTGCTGCTCGACACCGGGCTCGACGCCGAGCAGCGCAAATATGCCGAGATCGTGAGCCAGTCCGGCGAGGCGCTGCTCACCGTCATCAACGACATCCTCGACATCTCGAAACTCGAGGCGGGCAAGGTCGAGATCGAGAACATCGACTTCGACCTGGCCAACACCGTCGAGGGCGCGGTGGCGCTGCTCGCCCCGAAGGCGCGGGAGAAGGGGATCGAGTTGGGTGTGTTCATCGATCCGACGGCGTGCGGCCATTTTCACGGTGACGCCACCCGGTTGCGGCAGATACTCCTCAACCTTGCCGGCAATGCGATCAAATTCACGGAAAAGGGGTGTGTTGCGGTTCAGGTTCTGCCGTGCGACGGCGGCCAAGCGGGCGACGCGCCGCCGCTGCTGCGTTTCGAAGTGTCGGATACCGGCATCGGCATGACCGAGGACGTCCGCGTGCGCCTGTTCCAGAAATTCACCCAGGCCGACAGCTCGATCACCCGGCGGTTTGGCGGCACCGGCCTGGGTCTCGCCATCTCCAAGCAGCTGGCCGAATTGATGGGCGGAACGATCGGCGTTTCAAGCCAGCCCGGCGCCGGCTCGACCTTCTGGTTCCAGCTACCCCTGACGCCGACCGCCGCGCCGGTTCTCGATCCGCGCACGCTCGCGATCAAGCTCAAGGGCGTGCGCGCCCTGCTGGTGGACGACATAAAGATGAATCTCGAAATCCTTTCGCGGCAGCTGGCGACGACCGGATTGGAAGTGGTCTGCGTCGACGACGGATTCCAGGCCCTGGCCGAGCTCGAGCGCGCATGGCATCGCGGCAAGCCGTACGATATCGTCTTCCTGGATCAGATGATGCCCGGCCTGTCGGGCGAGGGGTTGGCACGGCGCGTGCGCGACATCGCCGGACTTGCCGAGACGAAAATGGTGATGGTCTCTTCCGGCGGACGCTACAGCCTGTCCGGCGACGCATCGAAATTGCTCGATGCGGTGCTCGAGAAGCCGGTACGCCAGCACGATCTGCTCGA
>Ga0209483_1000279_pt1 | contig 47149 bp, 53 predicted proteins | sample NGEPerA_FD_184508 | JGI IMG/M metagenome (GOLD analysis project Ga0209483, IMG submission 184508) | Arctic peat soil microbial communities from the Barrow Environmental Observatory site, Barrow, Alaska, USA - NGEE PermafrostL2-A... | ecosystem: Environmental > Terrestrial > Soil > Wetlands >...
GCGCTGGCGACGTCTCGTGCGCGACTACGAGCAACGCATCGACGTCTCAAAGGCCATGATCCATGTCGCCATGGGAAGCCTCCTGCTAAGACGAATTGCTCACTAAATGTATTCTCAAACAGACTCTAAGCCCTCTTCAAGATTAGGCTCATGGGCACCGACCCGAGTGAGGTCATTTTTCCACGCGCCATGAGCTTCGATGATACGGACACTAGAAGCCACTGGATGCAACCGGCAGCCTCGCAAGACCCCCACGGAAAAATCGCAATATTCCCGCACGAAGGTTTCGCAATCGAGGATTGCGTCCAAGTGCCCCTTTTTGATTTTCATAGGTCCCACGTCCCCGGGAAACGGTAGGTTTTCCGGGCACTCGTCTAACGTGAATCGAGGTAAAAAGCTATTTGCCGGCTAAAAAACCGGTGACAACTTCCATGCTTTCCAGAGTGGTTTCTGGAAGATGGTTTTTCGGATAGCCATAGTCCGGCCGCTTCCCGGCAGCGAACTGCTCCGAAAAATAACCTTCGACAAAACGGCAGGGCGCCGCGTCGTTGTTATGGGTCAGGCTCTCGGTATCAGCCATGACACGCTCCTGTGGGCCTTATATGTGCTCAATGTCGATCCCGTGGGGTTGCTACCACCTTAAGGAGAATCGACACAACGAGCTTGGTTTACTTACGGTTAATAGATAATGAATGTGGCCCAAATGCAACATTTTAGGGCCGTTCCGACTACCTATCTTCACAACCTACTTGCACGACGATGGTTCCGACTTATTTAGGTCTGCCTTCGTGCACTATCTAAATCTGGCATGGTGGCGCTCGGCACTGGCTGTATATCGCGGGTGAGTCGCGACACGAGACGTTCGAAGTGTCGAGCACGGGCTTGAGCGAGTTTCAGGACCGCCTTTTCCCAGCCCGCTGGCGGCGACCGACGGGCTTTGGCCTCATCGCCTAGCCGGGCTTGCCGGATGGTCGCCACCGACACCCCAGCCGCTTCGGCAAGGTCGTCGTGACTGATCGCGTCGAACAGATCGTCGGTAATTTTCTTGAAGTTCATGTATGCACTCCGCTTGACAGGTCTATGCCGTATGTATATCATACTGCATACAACGTCAAGAACGGATATAGGCTATGAACCGCACATCACTCGCCCGCCGGACTCAGATCATCAACTGCTTGGTCGAGGGCAATTCTATCCGCTCCACTGAGCGCATGACCGATACTCACCGCGACACCATCATGCGTTTAGCGGCGGAAGTCGGGAGCGGTTGTGCCGCGCTTGCCAACGAGCAAATGCAGAACCTGCCGTGCAAGCGGATTCAGGTCGATGAAATCTGGAATTTTGTGAAGATCAAGCAGCACAACGTCGCTAAGGGCGTCGATAAGACTAAGATTGGAGACCAATGGACCTTTGTGGCGATTGACCCCGACACAAAGCTTGTGCCGGTCTATCTGGTCGGCAAGCGCACCCGCGCCAATGCGATTGCGTTTATGACTGACCTTTCCGAACGGCTTGCTAACCGCGTACAGCTTTCATCGGATGCGATGCTTTCCTACGTTTCAGCGGTCGAAGCCGCGTTCGGTGCCGATGTTGATTACGGGCAAGTGGTTAAATTCTTCGACGCAGAACCAATTGGTGCCGGTCGTTACGCGCCGCCGCGCGTAGTGAGCCAACAAAAGACCGTGGTAGCCGGAAGCCCCGATCACAAGCATATTTCGACTAGCCTTGTAGAACGTCAAAATTTGACGATGCGTATGAGCATGCGCAGATTTACGAGGCTCACAAATGCTTTCAGCAAGAAGGTGGAGAACTTGCAGGCTGCGGTCGCCCTGCATTTCGCTCATTATAATCTGGTCAGGCTGCACAAGACGCTGCGGATCACCCCAGCTATGGCCGCTGGGCTGACTAATCGGGTATGGTCGCTAGAGGAATTGGTGGAGCAAACGTCAAAGTGAGAGGCCGCCAACTGAGGCGGTCTAGGAGGTTTGATATGCAGTTGGCTAGAATAGTTCTCGTCGCGGTTGCGATGGCCGCCCCCGTCCTAATTGTAGAAACACACACGGCGCGAGCCGCCGATAGTTGCAGTGGGCAGTACGGCACATGTTTTAGTTTGTGCGAAAAATACGGTTTCGGCAGAAATCGCGCAGACCACCCACATCCACAATCAGCGGAGACATGCCGCGCCCATTGCATAGGCTGGAAAACGGAATGCCTACAAACTGGTTGCTGGAAGGGTGATCTCGTTCAGGTTTGTGGTCTCAGCAAACGTTGAATTTTCAAATTAGGACACTACCGACGCGGGCCATGCGTTGTTATTGTAAGACCGATCGGGCAGGATTGGGTGATCGTCGGGAAAATCCGCGATTTGCCCGAACGCGTCGATCGCTTTGGGCGAAAAAGAAAGTCATCTGGGAGGTTTAAATGCGCAGGCTAAATACCATACTTGCCGTCGCCGCTGCCGTTCTGGCCATGCAAGGCACGGCGAGTGCACAGCAGAAAGTCGTCATCGGCATCCCGACGTCCCCGCCCAATATCGTCCATATGCCGGTGATCGTCGCCAAAGAGCTGGGCCTTTACAAGAAGGCCGGGCTCGACGTCGACATCGTATCGTTGGGCGATGGCGTGAAAGTCTACCGCGCACTGCTCGCCGGCAATATCGATTTTGGCCTGACCCCCGGCGCGCCGACCATTATCGGACGCTCGAACGGCGCCGCGGTGAAGGCGCTTTCCGCCAATCTGCCGAAGTTCGAGGCCTCGATGGTTGTGCGTGGCGACATCAAGACTATGGCCGATCTCAAGGGCAAGCGCATCGGCATCCAGGAGCCGGGCGGCTTCGCCGACATTCTCAGCCGCAGCGTGCTGCGCGCTGCCAAGATCGATCCGAAAGACGTGAATTTTGTCAGCATCGCGAGCGAAGACGTGCCGGCGCTGGTGGCGAACCAGGTCGACACCGCGATCCTGCACGTCGAACAGGAAATGCTGGCCAAGAGCAAGGTACCGGACTTGCATGCGATCGCGCGGATGTGGGAATTGCAGCCAAAGACGCTCTACACCTTCCTGTCGGCGACCGAAAAAACCATCAAAGACAAGGCCGCGATGGTGCAGGCCGTGGTGTCGGCAAACATTGAGGCGACCCGCATCATGTACACGGACAAGGCCAAGATCATGCCGATTCTGGTCAAGCAGACTGGGTATCCGGAGAAGATTTTGTCCGAAAGCTTCGACTTCATGGTGAAAAATTGCATCTGGGACGCCAATAGCGGTCTGGGCGCCGAGCGCGTAAATTTCACCGCCGCGTTGATGACCAAAGTCGGCAACATCAAGCCAGGCAAGACGCCGACCTATGACGATGTCGTCGACGCGACTTTTGCGAAAAAGGCGATCGAGAAGCTTGGCGAATGGAAAGGCCCGGTTTGCCCGACAGCGGCCTTCTAGGGTAATCGGCCTCATGGTGAAGACCCCGCGCAGCGGGCGTCGCAAACCATGAGGCCGCCACATCCTTCGAGGCGCGTTCTTTCGGAGCGCTCCTCGGGATGAGGTGAAATTTCGCTTCATTCTGCGCGAGGATTTTTGATGACCGCCGTCACCGATAGCAGCCCGCTTGCCGCCGCCCGGCCCGCCAGCACGCTCGTGGATAAGAATCCTTGGTGGGAGCAGCCGGCGCTCTATCGCTACGGCTTTCTCGCGCTCATCCTGATTGTCTGGCAAATCGTCGGGCCATTCATCAGCCCTATCTTCTTCACCTATCCGACGAAAATCGCCGTCGCGTTTTATGACGTCACCGTATCCGGCGAATTGCCGTATTTTCTCGGTCAGAGTCTGGAGGTCATGCTCTACGGGCTGAGCGTTGCCTTGCTGGTCGGCATCCCGCTCGGCATCGCGATGGCTCGTTTCCGCCGGCTCGATTGGGCGCTCGACCTTCCGATCAACGCGCTTTATGCGACGCCTCTGGTCGCGATCGTGCCACTGCTGGTGTTGTGGTTCGGTATTTATCTGAAGGCCAAGATCATCGTCGTGTTCCTGTTCGCCGTGTTCCCGGTGTTGATCAACACCTATCAGGGCGTACGTGAATGCGACAAGAACATGATCGAGGTCGCGCGTTCGTTCCGCTCGACCGAATGGCGCATGTGGCAGGACGTGCTGTTGCCCTTCGCCGTGCCCTACATCATCGCCGGCATCCGGCTCGCCATCGGCCGCGGCCTGATCGGCATGATCATCGCCGAATTCTACACCACCATTTCCGGCCTGGGCTTCATGATCACGCGCTACGCCAATGTATTCGAAATGGACAAAGTGTTCGTGCCGGTGATCGTACTGATGGTAATGGGCGTGACGCTCACGTCGATTTTGAAGTGGGTCGGGCGGCGCATGGCGCCCTGGAGCGCGGCCAACCGCTGACTGGAACTTTGTCGCGGCTTGCGCCTTACTTAGGCATGGCCGCCCCCGGCAAAGTCGCGCAAAGCGCGGAACATCTTAAAGACTCCGCGATCCGCATGAAAGACAGCGCCGAGCGCATGGAGCGCGATAGCGCGCGCATGGAATACAGCGCCGCCCGGCGCACCGAACTCGCCGCCAACCGCACCTTCTTCGCCGCCGAGCGGACCTATGCCGCTTGGGTGCGCACCGGGCTTGTCGCGCTGGCGAGCGGCATCGGCGCTAAGGCGCTCTTGGAAAGCACGCTGCCGCATTGGCTCATTGTCGTGACCGGCACGGTGCTGGTGCTGTTTTCCGCCTTCTGCTTTGCGGCCGCGGTTTGGCGCAATCTCGATCCCGGTCCGCCGCCGCCGATGCCTGACGCCAAGCGCATGCATCCTTGGCTACTGATCGTGGTCAACGGCTTTCTGGTGCTGGTCGCGCTGGCCGTGCTCCTGGGCATCTGGTTCGGCCGCGTCGTGGTCTGACCTTTCGCCGTATTGTCTTTGTCGCGATCCCGCGCGACAGTCGCTCCCGTCATTCAAGGGGTGACAGCCAAAGGCTGACAGCCATGAGCGAACCTCCCATCTCACGCGGTTTTCGCGGGCGCGGCAGCCGTAACGCGCGCGTGCCGCCCGGCCAGCATCTGGTCGAGGATTTTCCGGTGTTGTCGGCAGGACCAACGCCGCCAGTCGATCTCGCCAACTGGCGCCTCACGCTGGAAGACGGCAATTCGCCGCTCGCCGAATGGACTTGGGAGCAGTTCAAGGTGCTGCCGCAGACCAACCTCGTCATCGACATCCATTGCGTCACCACCTGGTCGAAGCTTGATACCAATTGGCGTGGCGTGCTCATCGACACCTTGCTGGAAGCTGCCGGTTTAAGCGAGCCGCCGCAACCTTACGTGCTCGCGCATTGCGACGGCGGCTACACGACCAATATCCCCGCCGAAGACCTGCTCGACGGCAAGGCGATGGTCGCCTGGGAATATGACCGCGAGCCGCTCGATCCCGAACATGGCGGACCGGCGCGGCTCCTGGTGCCGCATCTTTATTTCTGGAAGAGCGCCAAATGGCTTCAGCGCCTGCAATTCGTCGATCCGGAAGTGCCCGGCTTCTGGGAGGAGAACGGCTATCACATCTACGGCGATCCCTGGCGCGAGCAGCGTTACGATGGGGATTGATACTTCGCCGGCGGCGCCCAAATTAGAATGGATGACCGCCACGGTGCGCGACGTCATCGACGAGACGGCGCGCGTGCGCACGCTAACGCTCGACGTGCCGGACTGGCCGGGCCACAAGGCCGGTCAGCACGTCGATGTCCGCCTCACCGCCGAAGATGGCTATCAGGCCCAGCGCAGCTATTCGATCGCATCGGCGCCAGGCGCGCCGCTGATGCTCACGGTCGAGATGCTGCCCGACGGCGAAGTGTCGTCTTATCTTGCCGGGGAAGCGCGCGCGGGCGACACAATCGAACTGCGCGGGCCGATCGGTGGTTATTTCGTCTGGTCCGAAATGTTGGAAGGCCCGCTCTTTCTGGTCGGCGGCGGCTCCGGCATCGTGCCCTTGATGGCGATGCTGCGCCAGCGTGCGGCGGTCAAAGCCGCCCATCCGGCGCGGCTCCTATATTCCTCGCGCAACTTTTCCGACATCATCTACCGTGCCGAACTGGCGCAATTGGCCGGGCAAGATCTTGGCGACCAAGCCGTCGATGTAATTCACACCCTGACGCGGGAGAAGCCGCCCGGGTGGGGCGGCCAGACCCGCCGCATCGACCGCGCCATGCTGGAAGAATTCGGCTTCGCCCCCGCGCAAAGCCCGCGCATCTTCGTCTGCGGGCCGACGCCACTGGTGGAAGCCGCCGCCCGCGACCTGCGCGACCTCGGCCACGCCGCCAAACTCATCAAAACCGAGCGCTTTGGCCAGACCGGAAGATAGACTGCAACAAAGGTGTCATGGCCACGCCATAGCCAAGATGGAACCGCCATAATAGGATCGCACCGCTTTCACGGGGGGCATCCATGATCGTCGGCATTTCGGTTGCGACTTTCACGCTAATTCACGTCATCATCACGCTGATCGCCATTGCCAGCGGCTTCATCGTCATCTTCGGTATGATCGGCTCGCAGCGGCTCGGCAAGATGACCGCGCTGTTTTTATTGATGACGCTGCTGACCAGCGTCACCGGCTTTATGTTCTTTCTTTCGCCAACCCAGTCGAGGGAACTGACGCCGGCAGCCGCCACCGGCGTCGTCGCCACGATCGTGTTCGTGATCTGCTTCTACGCCCGCTATGCCAAGCACCTTTACGGCCACTGGCGCTGGATCTACGCCGTCACCGCGGTCATCTCGCTTTATCTCAACGTTTTCGTGCTGATCGTGCAGGCATTCGAGAAAATCAAACTCATCAACCCGGCCGCGCCCATGGTCGGCCCGCCATTCACCCCGCCGACCGATTTCCAGTTCGCGGTCATGCAAGGCGTCACGCTCATTATTTTCATCATGCTTGCGCTGATCTGCGCGATCAAATTCCGCCGTGGCCCCGGTCTGATGGAATAGCCGCGCCCGCGCCGCCAAACAGAAAGAAGCCGCCAGCGTCGGCGGCTTCCCTTCAGTGCGGCCGTCAGCTCGCGAAGTTTATTTGAGCTGGGTCGAGATGCTGGTGAACTTGGTGTTGAGCGTAGAACCGAGGCCGTTGACGACCGCGATAATCGCCACGGAAATGCCGGCGGCGATCAGGCCATATTCGATAGCGGTAGCGCCGGACTGGTCTTTCAAGAAAGCAACGAGCTTGGTCATGGGACGCTCCTCTGGTGAACTGTCAGCATCACATTAGCGCGCCCGCTTGAAGGAACCGTTCCGCGATCGACGCGGGAATGTTAACGGCCGGCAAGCTTAATGCTGCGTTGCCTCGTTCGATAAAATCGTCAACGCGTTGAAAAATCGCGCCTAATCAGCGCCGGCCCCACAGCCGCGCGCTGGCGAGCGTGGCTCCTTCGGCGAGGCTTTCGAGTTTCTCTGTCCTCATAATATTCCGGGAAAGGCGCGCGCTCGGCCGCGAAAGGCGATACATGACCTGAGACAAGACCTCCGAACGCCAGGGCGCAACAGGGCCCCGGCGGCCGTTCAAACATCCTCCGGATTGTCGACATAAATCAAGCCTGCTTTGGTCAGCGGCTCGCGCATGTTGTACATGTCGAGACCGAGCGTGCCGGCGGCGAGCTTCTTGCGCTTGGCGTCTTCGTCGTCGAAACGCTTTTGCGCTTTGGCTGCGGTCTCGACCGCGTATTTTTTCGGCACCACCACGACGCCGTCATCGTCGGCGACCACCGCGTCGCCCGGTTCGACGTTGACGCCCGCGCACACGACCGGAATGTTGACCGAACCGAGCGTGGCTTTCACCGTGCCCTTGGACGAAATCGCGCGCGACCAGACCGGAAAACCCATTTCCTTCAGCGTCGCCACGTCGCGGCAGCCGGCGTCGATGACGAGCCCTTTGACGCCGCGCGCCTTCAAGGAAGTCGCCAGCAGATCGCCGAACATGCCGTCGGTATTGTCGGCGGTGCAGCCGAGCACCACAATGTCGCCCGGCTGGCATTGCTCGACCGCGACATGGATCATCCAATTGTCGCCCGGCTGCGCCAGGATGGTGACGGCCGGGCCGGCGATCGAAGCGCCCGCCCAGATCGGCCGTATGTAAGGCTTCATCAGGCCGTAACGGCCGAGCGCCTCATGCACGGTCGACACACCGAGCGCCTGGAAAGTGCCGATGGCGTTGGCATCGGCGCGAGTGATGTTGCGGACGACGACGGGTTTCATTGCAAAATCTCCTAGCCGAGCGTTTCGGTGACGACGCGCGGGAACAAGGTCTGATAGGCTTCGCCATAGGTCATCGGCACGCCGCTGTTGCGCGAGCCCTGAATGCCGCGATTAAGCGCCACGCGTTCGTAATAGCCCCACAGATGTTTCTGCGCGGCCAGGATCTGGAACGCCTTGTATTTCTGCTCCCACACCTCGTCGATTTTCAGAATGAGATCGGGCTTGTAATTGCATTGCTCGGGCTGATGCGGCTCGAACAGATAAACCGGCGGCGCCGAATATTTATATTGCGCGCCCGGCTTATGCCCCATGGCCTGCGCCACCACGCGCGTCTCCTGCGCGAAATGGGCGGCGTTCGGATGATCGAAGTTATACGGATCTTCCAACGCATGCGTCAGCACGAAAGCCGGATTGGTCTCGCGATAGATATCGACCATGCGGTCGAAGTGCTCTTCGGTGAGTTTGAGCGGGTAGTCGCCGCAGTCGAAGAATTCGATCTCGGCCCCCAACAAGGCGGCGGCGCGCTGAGCCTCGTCCTTGCGCCCGGCTTTCACGCTTTCCATGGTCGCGCCTTTTTCCTTCCAGGCGAATTGGCTTTCGCCGCGCTCGCCGAAGGACATGCAGACGATCTTGACGCGATAGCCCTTCTTGGCATGCAGCGCGACCGCGCCGCCGGCGCGCCAGACGAAATCGCCCGGATGGGCGGTGATGACAAGACCCGTCTTCTGATCCGGCATGTGCGTCACAACTCCCTTTTTCGAGGCCGTTCTTTAGACTAAGTAGGGCAGCAAATGAAGGGCCGCCCATGACCGAAAAGACCACCCTGCGCATCGCCATCGGCGATTATCCGCACACGCTGCCGCTCAAGCGCGGCGACATTACCTCGTCGAGCCTCAAGCTCGATTTCGTCGAGGTGAAGCCGATGCACACGGCTTTCAAGCCGATGGTGCGCGAACACGCCTATGACGCCAGCGAAATGGCGCTGGTCACTTATTTGCAGGCGAAGGAACACAACAAGGGCCTACGGCTCTTGCCCGCCGCCATGCTGGCGCGCTTTCAGCACGGCACCGTTCTCTACAATAGCGCGCGCGGAACGCTCACACCGAAGGACCTCGCCGGCAAGCGCATCGGCGTACGTTCTTATAGCCAGACCACCGCCGGCTGGATTCGCGGCATTATCGCGAACGACTACGACGTCGACCTGTCGCGCGTGCAGTGGGTCACTTTCGAGGACGGCCATGTCGCCGAGGCGAAAGACCCGTCCGGCGTCATTCGCGCCGAGAAGGGCAAGGACATCACCAAGATGCTGCTCGACGGCGAACTCGATGCCGCGATCTACGGCGCCGCCATGCCGGAGGATGCACGCCTCAAGAGCGTCATCCCCAACCCGGATGCGGCGGCCAAGGCCTGGTATGCCAAGCATCACCTGGTACCGGTCAATCATATGGTGGTGGTCACCGACGAAATCGCCAAGGCGAAGCCGGACGCCGTCGCCGAGCTTTACCGGATGCTGGAAGCCGGCCGTGCCGCCGCCGGCAGCCAGAAAGGCGGCATTGACACCACCCCCTTCGGCAAAGAGGCCAACCGGCCTTGCCTCGAATTGCTGATTTCTTATTGCCTTCAACAAAGCCTGATCGGACGCCAGCTCAGTGTCGATGAGGTGTGGTAAGTCATGTTGCACTGCCAAATAAAAAGCCGGTATTGCCTACAAATTAATCATGCACCTATGACCGAAAACTAGGCACTCGTCTTAGCCGTCCTTATACCCATTACGAATCAAAGTCTTATGCCCTGTATGACAGCTTGGCACAGGGCTTGCGAACTCCTTGCAGCGCGGAAAAGTCGCGACGACCGCGCGCGTCAAACGCAAGGGGATCCCAACGTATGCTGAAAACCAATCAAACGGCCGCCACGCGGCCCAATGCCCGCCGGTGGCTCGCCGCCGCCGCGGGGTTCGCTTTGGCCGCCACCGGCGCGGTTAGCACCGCCAAGGCCGCGGACACCATCAAAATCGGCATCCTTCACTCGCTGTCCGGCACCATGGCCATCAGCGAAACCACGCTGAAGGATACGATGCTTTTCCTGATCGACGAGCAGAACAAGAAAGGCGGTCTGCTCGGCAAGAAACTCGAAGCCGTCGTCGTCGACCCGGCCTCGAACTGGCCGCTGTTCGCCGAAAAGGCGCGTGAGTTGATCGCCAAGGACAAGGTCGCCGCCGTGTTCGGCTGCTGGACCTCGGTCTCGCGCAAATCCGTGCTGCCGGTGTTCAAGGAATTGAACTCGATCCTGTTCTACCCGGTGCAGTACGAAGGTGAAGAATCCGAACGCAACGTGTTCTACACCGGCGCCGCGCCGAACCAGCAGGCCATTCCGGCCGTCGACTATCTGATGAGCAAGGATGGCGGCTCGGTGAAGCGCTGGGTGCTGGCGGGCACCGATTACGTTTATCCGCGCACCACCAATAAGATCCTTGAGGCCTATCTCAAGCTGAAGGGCGTCAAGCCAGAAGACATCATGATCAACTACACGCCGTTTGGTCATAGTGACTGGCAGACGATCGTGTCGGACATCAAGAAGTTCGGCTCGGCCGGCAAGAAGACCGCCGTGGTCTCCACCATCAACGGCGACGCCAACGTTCCGTTCTACAAGGAGCTCGGCAACCAGGGCGTCAAGGCGACCGACATTCCCGTTGTCGCGTTCTCGGTCGGCGAAGAAGAGCTCGCCGGTCTCGACACCAAGCCGCTGGTCGGCCATCTCGCCGCCTGGAACTACTTCGAGTCGATCAAGACGCCGGCCAACGCCAAGTTCATCAAGGACTGGCAGGCCTATACCAAGAACTCCAAGCGCACCACCAACGACCCGATGGAAGCCCACGTGATCGGCTTTGCCATGTGGGTGAAGGCGGTCGAGAAGGTGAACAGCACAGATCCGGACAAGGTGATCGACGCGCTTCCCGGCATCACCGCGCCGAACCTCACCGGCGGCACCTCCACCATGCTGCCGAACCATCACATCACCAAGCCGGTCTTCGTCGGCGAAATCCGCGGCGACGGTCAGCTCGATGTGGTGTGGAAGAGCAAGGGCCTGGTCCCCGGCGATGCCTGGTCGGATTATCTGCCGGGCTCCAAGGACCTCGAGGCCGACTGGGTGACGCTGAAGTGCGGCAACTACAACAAGGTCACCAAGAAGTGCGGCGGTCAGGCTTCCTGATCCAGTTCTCTTGACGACGTGAAATACGGGAGGCGGCACCGCTCCGCCGCCTCCCGAAACTTGAAGCCGAAATCTTCTGCCAGCCGCCGGGAATGAATGAGATGGATCGGTTCTTCACGCGCTTGACGGCGTTGCTCGTTATCGCTGGCGCGCTCGGCGTCGGCTTGGTGGCGGCCTCTGCCGGATCTTACGAGGACGCGCTCGCCGGCTTCACCGCGGATAGTTTCAGCGACACCGTCGAATCGGTCGATGCGGTTGCCTTGAGCGGCAATCCGCTCGCCGCGCCGCTGCTCGAAGCCCTGAAAGACGGGCGGCTCATGTTCAGCGCCACCGACAAGAAAGTCTTCATCAAGACCAAAGACGGTAAGACCCTCGATGCCGCCACCGGCCAGCCTTTCGCCGGTACGGTCCTCGACGACACCGACAAGGTCCGTCTCAACAATCGCTTGCGCAATGTATTGGACACCGCTCTCGGCACCCTGACATTGATGGCGCCCGAGCCGGCGCGCCGCATCGACGCTGCCCAAACCGTTTTCAAGTCGCGCGACGCCGCCACGCTGCCGGCGCTGGAAAAGGCGCTAGCGGCCGAGAAGGACACGCGCGTCAAGAAAGTCATGCAGGAGGCGAGGGCCTCCATCGTGCTCGCCAGCGACGACGCGACGCCGGCGGAAAAAGTCTCGGCCATCGACATCATTCGCAATCGTGGCGACCAGGACTCGCTGACAATGTTGCAGGCGCTGCCCGGCAATTCGCCGCCCGAGGTAGTTGCCGCCGCCAATGCCGCCAAAGCGTCGATCGAGCGCACGCTGGCGATCTGGAATCTGGTGCAGAACGCCTGGTACGGGCTTTCGCTCGGCTCGGTGCTGCTGCTCGCCGCCATTGGCCTGGCCATCACCTTCGGCGTCATGGGCGTGATCAACATGGCGCACGGCGAAATGGTGATGCTCGGCGCCTACGTCACCTACGTCGTGCAGGACCTGATCCGCGGCTCGCACCCCGCACTGTTTGATTACTCGCTCGCCATCGCGCTGCCGCTCGCGTTCCTCTTCACGGCCATCGTCGGCATGGCCATCGAGCGCAGCGTCATCCGCTTTCTCTACGGCCGGCCGCTCGAAACGCTGCTCGCCACCTGGGGTATTTCGCTGGTGCTGCAACAGGCGGTGCGCGTCGCCTTCGGCCCGACCAACAAGGAAGTCGGCAATCCGTCCTGGATGTCGGGCGCGTTCGATCTCGGCGGCATTCTCATCACCTATAACCGCATGTGGATCATCCTGTTTACCGGCATCGTCTTCGTTGCGTTGCTCGCGATGCTGCGCTTCACGCGGCTGGGCCTTGAAATGCGCGCGGTCACGCAAAACCGCGCCATGGCCGCCGCCGTCGGCATCCGCACCGCGCGCATCGACGCGCTCACCTTCGGTCTCGGTTCCGGTATCGCGGGTCTCGCCGGTGTGGCGCTGTCGCAGATCGACAACGTCTCGCCCAATCTGGGGCAGGGCTACATCATCGACAGCTTCATGGTCGTGGTGTTCGGCGGCGTCGGCAATCTGTGGGGCACGCTGGTTGGCGCACTCACGCTTGGCATCACCAACAAATTCCTCGAGCCTTTCGCCGGCGCGGTGCTGGCCAAGATCGCGATCCTGGTTTTCATCATCCTGTTCATTCAGAAGCGGCCGCGTGGCATGTTTGCGCTCAAGGGCAGGGCGATCGAAGCATGATGACCTCCCATCCGCTCATCCGTCTGCTCGACCGCGGCGCGACGCTGTTTCTCGCGTTGCTGGCGGCTTTCGCCATCGCCATTCCGGTGCTCAATCTGCTGGTACCGGCCGGTTCAAGCCTCCACGTCTCGACCTATCTGGTCGCGCTGTTCGGCAAATATGTCTGTTACGGCCTGTTGGCGCTCTCGATCGACCTGATCTGGGGTTATGTCGGCATTCTCTCGCTCGGTCACGGCGCTTTTTTCGCGCTCGGCGGCTATGCCATGGGCATGTACCTGATGCGCCAGATCGGCACGCGCGGCGTCTACGCCAATCCGATCCTGCCCGACTTCATGGTGTTCCTGAACTGGCCGGAACTGCCGGTCTACTGGTACGGCTTTAATTACTTCGCCTATGCCATGCTGATGGTGCTGCTGGCGCCGGGTCTGCTCGCCTTCGTGTTCGGCTGGTTCGCCTTCCGCTCGCGCGTCACCGGCGTTTATCTCTCGATCATCACCCAGGCGATGACCTATGCGCTGCTGCTCGGCTTCTTCCGCAACAATTTCGGCTTCGGCGGCAATAACGGCCTGACCGATTTCAAGGACATTCTCGGCTTCAACGTGCAGTCGGAAGCGACGCGCAATTCGCTGCTGGTGATCTCCTGTATCGCGCTCGCCATCTGCTTTCTCATTTGCCGAGCCATCGTTACCTCGAAATTCGGCAAGGTGCTGATCGGCATTCGCGACGCGGAATCGCGCACGCGCTTCCTTGGGTACCGGGTCGAGGGCTACAAGCTGTTCGTCTTCACGGTCTCGGCCTGCATGGCGGGCGTTGCCGGCGCGCTCTATGTGCCGCAGGTCGGCATCATCAATCCGGGCGAATTCGCGCCCGCCAACTCGATCGAAGCCGTCATCTGGGTGGCGGTCGGCGGTCGCGGCACGCTGACCGGCGCGGTACTAGGCGCCTTCGTGGTCAACTACGCCAAGACTTACTTCACTTCCGGTTTTCTTGCGCCCTACTGGCTGTTCATGCTCGGCGGCCTGTTCATCGGCACGACGCTGTTCATGCCGCGCGGCATCATCGGCACCTACAACAATTGGCGTGCGGGACACGCCGACAAAGCGGTGGCGAAATCGGCGGCGGCTGAAGACGATATCTTGACCAATCTCGGTTCGCAGCCGAGCGCGGCGGAGTAGGTCAAAGGCAAGAAACATGGCAACCATCCCCGAAAATCACAAGACCACTTCCGCGCTTCTCTATCTCGACGGCATCAGCGTGTCGTTCGACGGTTTCAAGGCGCTCAACGAATTGTCCTTCATCGTAGGGTCCGGCGAAATGCGCGCCATCATCGGGCCGAACGGCGCCGGCAAGACGACGATGATGGATGTCATCACCGGCAAGACGCGCCCCGACGCGGGCGATGTCTATTTCCAGGAAGGCAAGTTCGATCTTTCCAAGCTGGACGAGACCGAAATCGCCACCCTGGGCATCGGCCGCAAATTCCAGAAGCCGACCGTGTTCGAGATGCACACGGTCGAGGACAATCTCCAGCTCGCGCTGCGCAATGACCGCGGCGTGCGCGCGACACTTTGGTATCGCTCGTCGGAAGCGGACGAGAAGCGCATCGATGACGTGCTCGACATCGTGCGGCTCAAACACTTGCGCCATCGCATCGCCGGCAGCCTCTCGCATGGCCAGAAGCAATGGCTGGAGATTGCTATGCTGCTGGCGCAGGATCCGAAATTGCTGCTGGTCGATGAGCCGGTCGCTGGCATGACCGACGTCGAGACCATGCAGACCGCCGAACTGCTGCGCGAGATCAACAAGAGCAAGACCGTGGTCGTGGTCGAACACGACATGGCCTTCGTGCGCGAACTCGGCGTCAAGGTGACCTGCTTGCACGAAGGCTCGGTGCTGGCCGAAGGCACCATCGATCAGGTCTCGACCAATGACCGCGTGGTCGAAGTGTATCTCGGGAGATAGCGATGCTTGAGGCCACCAACATCGACCTCTATTACGGCGCTGCGCAGGCCTTGCGCGGTATTTCGCTTCATGCCGAGCCCGGCAAGGTCACCTGCGTGCTCGGCCGCAATGGCGTCGGCAAGTCGAGCCTTCTGCGCGCGCTCGTCGGCCAGCAGCCGGTAAAAAACGGCACCATCATGTTCGAGGGCAAGGACATTACCCGGCTGTCGACGGCCGAACGGGCACGCAGCGGTATTGCTTATGTGCCGCAGGGCCGCGAGATCTTCCCGCTGCTCACCGTGCAGGAAAACCTCGAGACCGGCTTTGCGCCGCTGCGGCGCGACCAGCGCGAAATTCCCGACGACGTGTTCTCGCTGTTTCCGGTGTTGCAAAGCATGTTAGGCCGGCGCGGCGGCGATCTGTCGGGCGGCCAGCAGCAGCAACTCGCCATCGGCCGCGCGCTCACCATGCGGCCGCGCCTGCTGCTGCTCGACGAGCCGACCGAAGGCATCCAGCCCTCGATCATCAAAGACGTCGGCCGAGCCATCGACTATCTGCGCTCGCTGAAGGAAATGGCGATCATTCTGGTCGAGCAATATCTCGACTTCGCGCAGGAGCTCGGGGATCATCTCGTTGTTATGGACCGCGGGCAGATCGTCTATTCCTGCGACAAGGCCAATCTGGACGAAGCCGCGCTCAAGCGGGCGATGGCGTTTTGATGTAGCTTCCGTCATGGCCCGGAAAAGCCCCGCCATGACGGAGTAGGAGGCGAAGGCGTGTCACTGGCTGCCATTCAAGACAATACAAACGCCACCTTCGCCGCCAACCGCGCCACCGGGCACATCGGCTTGAGCGTCAACGCGAGCAGCGGCATCACCCGCCGCGCGCGTGTCGATGAGCACGGCTCACTGCGGGTGCGCTTTCCCAATGCGATGCCAGACGCGCTCGAAGCCGTCATCGTCAATACCGGGGGCGGCATGACCGGTGGCGACCGTTTCACGCTTCGATTTGAAATGGGCGAGGGCGCGAGCCTGATCGCAGGCACGGCGGCAGCGGAAAAGATTTACCGCTCCACCGGCCCCGATACCGAGATGGATGTGCGGCTGACGCTTGGCGAGGGCGCGCGGCTTTGCTGGCTGCCGCAGGAGACCATCCTGTTCGACCGCGCCCGCCTTTCCCGCCGCATCGATATCGATCTCGCGCAAGATGCATCCCTCATCCTGGCCGAAGCCGTCGTGTTCGGCCGCGCTGCCATGGGGGAGGTTATGACCGAGGGTCATTTTACCGACCGCTGGCGCGTCCGCCGCGCCGGCAAGCTCGTTTACGCCGATACCGCGCGCCTCGACGGTGATATCGCCGCGCAAATGGCCGCGCGCGCCGTCGCCAATGGCGGCATCGCGATTGCCACCGTGCTGGTCGCGCCCGGCGGAGAAGCCGCGCTTGAACAAGTGCGCGCGCTCGGCGAGACTTTCAAAAGCGAGGTCGGCATTTCCGCGTGGAACGGTATCGCGATGGCAAGACTTTGCGCCAAAGACGGCGCGGCGCTGCGGCACGATCTGATCGCGATGCTGGCCGCGCTCGGCGCGCAGGTGCCGCGGTTATGGCTCCAATAATATCCGTTTGAGGAAGAAATGAATCTGACGCCCCGGGAAAAAGACAAGATGCTGATCGCGGTCGCCGCCATGGTGGCGCGCCGCCGGCTCGAGCGCGGCGTCAAGCTCAACCATCCGGAAGCGGTGGCGCTGATTTCCGATTTCATCCTGGAAGGCGCGCGCGACGGCCGTACCGTGGCCGAGCTGATGCGCGATGGCGCCCATGTCATCACGCGCGCGCAATGCATGGATGGCATCGCCGAGATGATCCACGACATCCAGGTGGAAGCGACCTTCCCCGACGGCACCAAGCTCGTCACCGTACACGACCCCATTCGATAGATCGCTGAAAGGACTAGTCATGAACCTCGTTTCGATTTTCGCGCTGCTCATTCTGGACGTCACCCCCGCGCTTGCCCATGTCGGCATTCACGCCGGTTTGGGCTCGACCGCCTCATTCGCGGCCGGGGTCGCCCATCCGCTCTCGGGGCTCGATCATGTCGCGGTGATGGTGGCGGTCGGCCTGTGGGCAGCGCTCAAAGGCGGCCGCGCGCTGTGGCTGTGGCCGGCGACCTTCGTCGGCGTGATGCTGATCGGCGGCGCGCTTGGTATGGCGCATGTCGCCTTGCCCTTGGTCGAGCCCGGCATCCTCGCGTCCGTCGTCGCGCTCGGCCTGTTGGTGGCGCTGGCGGTCGACCTGCCCCTTTGGATCGGCGCCGCGATCATCGGCCTCTTTGCCGTCTTTCACGGTCATGCGCATGGTTCGGAAGTCGCTGAGAATGTCGGCGGCTTTGAATATATGGCTGGCTTTGCCATTGCCACCGCGACACTGCACGCGACCGGCATTGCCTTCGCGCAACTAATGACGCGCGCGCAGTTGCGCCCGGCCATTCGCATCGCCGGCGGGCTGTGCGTGTTTGTGGGATTGGTCATGTTCGGAGGAGCGCTTTCATGATCCCCGGCGAGATGTTCACCCAGGACGGCGAGATCGAACTCAACGCCGGCCGCAAGACGGTCACCGTCACCGTGGCCAATTCCGGCGACCGGCCGATCCAGGTCGGCTCGCACTATCATTTCTTTGAAACCAATCCGGCGCTCACGTTCGAGCGCAAGAAAACGCGCGGCATGCGGCTCGACATCGCCGCCGGCACCGCGGTGCGCTTCGAGCCGGGACAAACCCGCGAGGTCACACTCGTCGCGCTCGCGGGAAAACGCACGATCTACGGTTTTCGCGGCGAGGTCATGAGGAAACTTAAATGAGAAAAACTTACACCGGTGGCTGCCAATGCGGCAAGGTTCGCTTCGAAGTGCAAGCCGAAATCGGCAAGGTGATCTCGTGCAATTGTTCGCGTTGCAGCAGGCTCGGCTCGCTATTGGCGGCGGCGCAGGCGTCGGATTTCAAATTGTTGTCGGGCGAGGGCGAAACGACCACGTTTCATTTCAATAAGCACGCCATCAACCATCCGTTCTGCGCCACTTGCGGCATCCAGTCTTACGCCAGCGGCAAGGGGCGCGACGGCTCGGACATGGTGATGATCAATGTGCGCTGTCTGGACGGTGTCGATCCCGCGCAGTTCGAGGTGATGACGTTCGACGGTCGCAGCCTGTGAGCGCACGCTAGCCTCCCAGCAACGGGAGAATGATGTATTCAGGAGTCCGACCATGTCCGTGAAAATGAAACGCGCCGCTTACGCCGACATGTTCGGTCCCACCACCGGCGACCGCGTGCGGCTGGCCGACACCGATCTCATTATCGAGGTCGAGAAGGACTTCACCGTCTACGGCGAAGAGGTGAAGTTCGGCGGCGGCAAGGTCATCCGCGACGGTATGGGACAGTCGCAGCTCACCAACAAGCAGGGCGCGGCCGACACCGTCATCACCAATGCGCTGATCCTCGACCACTGGGGCATCGTCAAGGCCGACGTGGCGATTAAGGACGGCCGCATCGCCGGCATCGGCAAGGCCGGCAATCCCGACATCCAGCCCGGCGTCACCATTATCATCGGCCCCGGCACCGAGATCATCGCGGGCGAGGGCAAGATCATCACCGCCGGCGGATTCGACTCGCACATTCATTTCATCTGCCCGCAGCAGATCGACGAGGCGCTCAACGCCGGCATCACCACCATGCTCGGCGGCGGCACCGGTCCGGCCGCCGGCACCAATGCGACGACTTGCACGCCCGGCCCGTGGCATCTCGCGCGCATGATCCAGGCCGCCGACGCCTTCCCGATGAATCTCGGTTTCGCCGGCAAGGGCAACGCCTCGCGCCCGGCCGCGCTAGCGGAAATGGTCAAGGCCGGCGCCTGTGCGCTCAAGCTGCACGAGGACTGGGGCACGACGCCGGCGGCGATCAACAATTGTCTTAACGTCGCGGAAAAATACGACGTGCAGGTGATGATCCACACCGACACGCTCAACGAAAGCGGTTTCGTCGAGGATACCATCAAGGCCTTCAAGGGTCGCACCATTCATGCCTTCCACACCGAAGGCGCCGGCGGCGGGCATGCTCCCGACATCATCAAGGTCGCGGGGCTCAAGAATGTGCTGCCATCCTCGACTAATCCGACGCGGCCCTTCACGCGCAACACCATCGACGAACATCTCGACATGCTGATGGTCTGCCACCATCTCGATCCATCGATCGCAGAGGACCTCGCCTTCGCCGAAAGCCGCATCCGCAAGGAGACCATCGCGGCGGAAGACATCCTGCACGACCTCGGCGCGCTTTCAATGATGTCGTCCGACTCGCAGGCCATGGGCCGCATTGGCGAAGTCATCATCCGCACCTGGCAGACCGCTGACAAAATGAAAAAGCAGCGCGGTTCATTGCCGGGCGAGAAGGGCAATAACGATAACCTGCGTGTCAGGCGCTACATCGCCAAATACACCATCAACCCGGCGATCGCGCACGGCGTCTCCAAGCACATCGGCTCGGTGGAGAAGGGCAAGCTGGCCGATCTGGTGCTGTGGTCGCCGGCCTTCTTCGGCGTCAAGCCGGAGATCGTGATCAAGGGCGGCTCGATCGCAGCGGCGCAAATGGGCGATCCCAATGCCTCGATCCCGACGCCGCAGCCGGTGCATTACCGGCCGATGTTCGGCGCCTTCGGCAAGTCGCTCACGGCTGGGTCGGTGGTGTTCGTCTCGAAAGCGGCGGCGAAAAGCGGTCTGCGCAAACAGCTCGGCGTCGAAAAGCAGTTCGTCGGCGTCGACAACACGCGCAAGATCAACAAGAAGAGCATGATCCTCAACGACGCCACGCCGAATATCGAGGTCGATTCGGAAACCTACGAGGTGCGCGCGGACGGCGAATTGCTCACTTGCGCGCCGGCGGAGACGCTACCGATGGCGCAACGGTATTTTTTGTTTTGAACTCTTATCCCTCCCCCGCTTGCGGGGGAGGGTGGCGAGCGAAGCGAGCCGGGTGGGGGCTAGCGCGATTTTACCCCACCTCCGGCGCTTCGCGCCGGACCCTCCCCTTCCAGGGGAGGGATAAGGAAAGACACATGCATCGCGTCACCGCCATAAAACCCGCCGCCGATTGGTCGGCATCCAAAGCCAAAGACCGCGTCACCCTCGACGCCGGCGACCGCAACCGCCGCCGCATCGTCCTGACCGGTGAGCAGGGCACCCAGTTCATGCTCGACTTTCCGGCGCCGGTGACCTTGCGCGATGGCGACGGGCTGGTGCTGGATGACGATTCTATTATTCTCGTGCAAGGCGCGCTCGAACAACTGATCGAAGTCTGCGCGCACAACGCGCTCGATATCGTGCGGCTGGCCTGGCATCTCGGCAACCGCCACACCGATGTTCAGATCGTCGGCGACCACATTCGCCTGCGCCGCGATCACGTGCTGGAAGATATGTTGCGCGGGCTCGGCGCGCATGTCTCCGAACTCGATGCGCCCTTCGATCCCGAACCGGCGGGCCCGCATGGGCAGCATGAGCACGAGCACGATCATGGATGATGTGCCGCGCAATAACCAACGCCGTCGTCCCCGCGAAAGCGGGAACCCAGCCCTTCGAACGAAAAATACGAATGGCGGAAAGGAATTGCTGGATGCCCCGCCTTCGCGGGGCATGACAGCGGAGGATAAAGCGGAGGTGTTGGCACCGTCCGCCCTCTACCGCCTGATGGCCTGGCTGTCGCCCGCATTTCCGGTCGGCGCGTTTTCATATTCCAGCGGCATCGAATGGGCGATCGAAGCCGGCGACATCACCGACGCCGAAACATTGAAGGACTGGCTGACGGTCACGCTGACGCAAGGCGGCGGCTATTGCGACGCCGTGCTGTTTGCCGCCGCGCATCGTGGCGTTACGCAAGATGACGACAAGGCGCTGTTCGAAGCCGCCGAACTCGCTGCCGCTTTCGCGCCATCAAAAGAGCGCCATCTCGAAACCACCGCGCAGGGCAACGCCTTCGTCGATGCCGCGCGCGCGGCCTGGGCCTGTCCGGCGCTGGATAAACTCAAAGACACATGGAGCGGACCCGTCGCTTATCCAGTCGCGGTCGCCGTCACCGCCGCCGGCCATGGCATCGCGCTCGAGCCCGCGCTCGCCGCCTACCTTCAGGCGCTCGCCGCCAATTGGGTTTCGGCCGGCGTGAGGCTTATTCCGCTCGGGCAGACGCAGGGCCTGCAAATCCTCGCCGCGCTTGAGCCCGCCGTCACCGCGACCGCGGCGCGCGCCTGTGCCTGCGCCCTCGACGACATCGGCTCTTCCGCCTTCCGCGCCGACCTCGCCTCGGCGCGGCACGAAACCCAATATACCCGATTATTCAGGAGCTAATGATGAAGAACCCCCACGGCCCGCTGCGCGTCGGCATCGGCGGCCCGGTCGGCTCCGGCAAGACCGCGCTGATGGACGCGCTCTGCAAGACCTTGCGCGATCGCTATGAGATCGCCGCCATCACCAACGACATCTACACCAAATGGGATGCCGATTATCTGGTGCGCTCGGGCGCGCTGTCGGCCGACCGCATCGCCGGCGTCGAGACCGGCGGCTGCCCGCACACCGCGATCCGCGAGGACGCCTCGATCAATCTTGCCGCCGTCGCCGACATGCGCGCGAAATTCCCCGACCTCGATCTGGTGTTGATCGAATCGGGCGGTGACAATCTGGCCGCGACTTTTTCGCCTGAACTTGCCGATCTCACCATCTATGTCATCGACGTCGCCGCCGGCGACAAGATTCCGTCCAAGGGCGGGCCCGGCATCACGCGCTCGGACCTGCTGGTCATCAACAAGATCGATCTCGCGCCTTATGTCGGCGCCTCGCTCGAAGTGATGGAGCGCGACGCCAAAAAAATGCGCGGCGCACGCCCCTTCGTCATGACGAACTTGCGCGAAGGAAAAGACGTCGGCGCGATTGTGAAATTTATCATGGAGAAGGGCGGGCTCTCAAATTGAGGAGGGCATGATCCCGAAAAATGGGTACCGGTTTTCGGATAAGATCATGCGCCAATAAAAATGAATCGTGGCACCCGCAATGGACGCCCCGATCACCTCAGCTCTGATCGCCGCGCGCTAAATAACGCCAGCGGCAGCGGCGATGGCCCCAGTCGTTGGTTCAGCATGCCCGGTGGTCAATCTCCACAGTCGATTAAAGTGTTGGCTTCAATTAGTGTCGTGACAACGTAAAAAAGAGGGTCTTGGTTCCATGACGAAACGTCCGGCGCTGGAACGTCTGAATGCAGCGCTTGCTCGCATCGACGATCCGAAAGGCGAAGGCGCGCGCACCTGCCTCACGGTTTATCGCGAGGCCGCGATGGCGGCGGCGGAAGCCTCCGACGCGCGCGCCAAGGCCGGCATCTCGCTCGGGCCGCTCGACGGCGCCGTCGTTACGCTCAAGGATCTGTTCGATGTCGCCGGTGAAGTGACACGCGCCGGCTCGAAAGTTTTGGCGGAGGAGGGCAAGCCCGCGGAGCGCGATGCCCCGGTGGTGCAGCGCCTGCGCGCGGCTGGTGCCGTCATCATCGCCAAGACCAATATGTCGGAATTCGCCTTCACCGGCATCGGCATCAATCCGCATTTCGGCACCCCCGCCAACCCCGCCGACCGTGCGCGGGTGCCGGGCGGTTCGTCCTCGGGCGCGGCCGTATCGGTGGCCGATGAGTTTTGCGACATCGCTATTGGCAGCGACACTGGCGGTTCGGTGCGCAACCCGGCGGCGCTCTGCGGCGTCGTGGGCTTCAAGCCGAGCCGCCAGCGCGTGCCGACCGATGGCGTGTTTCCTTTGTCCTATTCACTCGATTCCATCGGACCCCTGGCCAAGACCGTTGCGGAATGCGCGGCCGCCGACGCCATGATGGCGGGCGACGCGTCTTGGACATTGGAAGCTGCGCCGCTGGCCGGCTTGCGGCTCGGCGTCGCGCAAGGGCTGCCGCTGGAAAATCTCGATGACACCGTCGGCCGCCGTTTCCCTGAAGCGCTCGATAGATTGGAGCGCGCGGGCGCGCGCCTGAGTTATGAAAAGCTGCCGCAATTCGACGGCATGGTACAAACATTGGCGCGCGCCAGTATTTTGGTGGCGGAAGTCTATTCGGTTCACCGGGACCGGCTGGCGCGTCGCGGCGACGACATCGACCAGATCGTGCGCGCGCGTGTTTCCAAAGGCGCCGATATTTCCGCCGCCGATTATATCGAAAGCCTGCACTCGCGCGCGGCGTTGATCCACGACATGGATACGCGGCTCGGCGATCTCGATGCGCTGCTCATGCCGTCAACGCCTATTGTCGCGCCGCGTGTCGACGAATTGACCGATCCAAAAATCTTCATGGCGCGCAACGCCATGCTTTTGCGCAACACGACCATCGGCAATTTCTTCGATTTATGCGGCGTCTCGCTGCCGCTACCGCGCGAAGGCGGCCTGCCGGTCGGGCTGATGGTGCTGGCGCGCAACGGCCAGGATCGCAAATTATTGCGTATCGCGGAGGCGCTCGAACAGGCATTTTCGCGTTAAAGCCGGCTGCGTGAATTAGAAATCGCGCAGCGTCTCAAGCAGCAGCCGGTAGCGTTCGCCCCCGAGCCTGGGCTTGAGCGCTTCCTCGTGCTGGGCGGCCAATTCCTGCGCCTGCCGCAATTGCGTCTGCCCGGCGCGCGTCAGCCGCAGCGCGTGGCGGCGACCGTCGGCGGAAGAGGGCAGGCGTTGCGTCAGTCCGCGCTTTTCCAAAAGGTGCAGCAGCCGCACCAGCCGCGCCCGCTCGATACCGAGAGTGGTTGCGAGTTCGGATTGCGAAAGCCCTTCATTCGCGCCGATTACCACCAGCACCGAAAATTGCGCCGGGCTGATATCGATGGGCGACAGTGTGCGAATGAAGTCTTGGAAAATCCAGATCTGGAGGCGGCGCACGAAATAGCCGAGATGGCGATTGAGCACGCCGAGATCGATCACGGTTTCGCTCACCCGGCGCGGTTGCAGGGCCTTGCGCAAGGCGAGGCTCTTCGGTGCGGCGCGCTTTTTGGCCTTCTTGGCGGCGCGCTTGGCTGTCGGCATCGCTGGCATAATCCCCCAAAAGTCTGGCCACTTGGCTGGCCCCGGCGGCAACTATGCTGTTGACGGCAATTGTTGTCCAGGTCAACAATGTCCTAAGGACGCGCTCGCCCGCCCGCTATTGCGGTGCGGGGCGGCGCATTTTCGAGCTTGTGAGAACCGGAGCAAATCCGGCATCATCGGGCACAACGGCCATGTCAGGCCAGGGAGGGAAATCAGATGAATTCCAAATCTAAATCCGCGACCAAAATGGCGCGTCCGAGCCGCCGCGCTTTCAGCGCCGGCCTCGGCGCCGTCGGTTTTGCCGCCGGCATTGCGCCGTTCAACATCGTGCGCGCGCAAGGCGCGCCGCTCAAGGTCGGCGTCTTGCTCCCGCGCTCGGGTTACCAGGCCGGCATCGGCCAGGATTGCCAGCGCGGCGTCGATCTCGCGGCCGGCGTCCTCAAAGATCTCGGCATGCCCAGCTTGCAGATCATGAATGGCGATACCGAAACCAGCGTCGAGGTAGCCCGTTCTCGCGCCGAGAAACTGATCGGCGAAGGCGCACAGGTTCTGGTCGGCGCCTTCGACAGCGGTCAGAGCACCGCGATCGCCCAGGTCGCCGAGCAAAAGGGCATTCCCTACATCATCAACATCGCGGCCGCCCCGCCGATCACCGAGCAGGGCTACAAGTTCGTGTTCCGCAACTTCACAACCGCCGGCATGATTCTGGGCGGTGCCTTCGCCAACCAGAAAGAAGTGTTCGCGTTGACCGGCGCTGCGCCGAAGACCGTGGTGTTCATGCACGTCAATGACACGTTCGGCACGGCGATGCAAAAAGGCATCGGCGCGGTGATGCCGAAATTCGACCTGCCATATAAGATCGTCGAAACGATCGCCTACGATCCGGCCGCGCGCGACCTTTCGGTCGAAGTGGCGAAGGCCAAGGCCAGTGGCGCCGATGCCTTGATGATGGTCAGTCGCCTCAACGACGCCATCCTGATCACACGCGAACTGATCAAGCAGCGCTGGTCGCCGATGGCGATCATGAGCATGGGCCCCGGCTGGTATGAGGACCAGTATCTCAAGACCTTGGGAAAGATGTCCGACGACCCGATCAGCTTTGCGCCCTGGTACGATCCCAACAAGGCGCTCAGCAAGCAACTGGAGGCGGCGCTCGCGAAGTCGGCGCCTGGTGTCAATCTCAACACCAACCACGTCTATACGTTCGAGGCGCTGCTGATCGCGGCCGATGCCTACAAGCGCGCCGGGACCGCCGATCCCAAGACGCTCGCCGAAGCGATCCGCAAGACACATATCATCAACAACACCACGACCGGCCCCGGCATCATGTTCAATGAGAAGGGCCAGAATGACAAATTGCAGATTTCCGCCATTCAAAATCGTGGCGGCAAATTGACGGTGCTGGCGCCGAAGGCCGCCGCCAATGGCAAGCCGGTATGGCCGTTGACGCCATATAACAAGCGCGCTTGAGGCACGCTTTCGCTCGCTTTACTCCGGCCGCGCCGGTAGCAATACCAGCGCGGCCGGAGATTGCGCATTTAGGATCAGCCGGTGCCTTTCGATGTCTATCTCAATGTCGCCGTCGGCGGCGTATTGACCGGCCTTGTATACGGCCTGATGGCGCTCGGGCTGTCGGTGATCTTCGGCGTGGTCAGGATCGTCAATTTCGCGCATGGCGAGATGATGACCATCGCCATGTATATCGCCATCGTCTTGTTCTCCGCGCTGCATCTCGACCCGCTGATCATGATGATCCCGATCGCGGTGGTGATGTTCGCCTTCGGCTACGCCTTGCAGGCCGGGGTCATCAATCCCTTCATCACGCGGCCGGAGCATAGCCAATTTCTCCTGCTGGTCGCCATCGCCATCATCATCGTCAACGTGCTGCTGATTCTGTTCGGGCCCGACGCGCAGAGCGTACAGACGTCTTACGCCTATGACAGCTACCAGATCGGCAAGCTGATCGTCGACGCCAACAAGGCCTACGCGGCGCTGGCAGCCCTCGTGGTGACGGCCGCGCTCTATGTCTTCTTCCAGTATACCACGCTCGGCACCGCGATCCGCGCCTGCGCGGACAATTACACTGGCGCGCTGGTGGTGGGGCTCGATGTCAAACACCTCTACGCGCTGACCTTCGGGTTGGGCGCTGCCTGCGTCGGCGCCGCCGGCGTCATGCTGGTGCTGATCGTTGACGTGACGCCGTCGCTCGGGCCGACTTACACGTTGCTGGCTTTCATCATCGTCATCACCGGCGGTCTCGGTTCGATGCCGGGAGCGCTGATCGGCGGCGTTCTGATCGGGCTGACCGAAGCGATGGCCGGCCTCGTATTCACGCCGTCGGCCAAGAGCATGTTCTCCTTCGCCATTCTGGTGCTGGTGCTGCTGTTCCGCCCGCAGGGTATCATGGGCAAAAGAGCAACATGATTGGGTCGGCATGATCGCGCGTCTCATCGAAGGCGTTTCGCGCCGCGCCCTGGTCGTCATGGCGGCGCTGCTCGTGTTGCTGCTCGCCGCGCCGCTTTTTGCGAGCGACTATCTGCTCACCGTTCTCATTTTGATTTTGTACTTTGCCTATATTGGGCAGGCGTGGAATATCATGATGGGCTTTGCCGGACAGTTGTCCCTCGGTCATGCACTCTATGTCGGCCTCGGCGCCTATACCGCCGCGGCGCTTTACGTGCATTTCGGCATCGGGCCCTGGCTCGGGCTCTTGGTGGCGATCCCGGTCGCCGCGCTCGCCGGCGCCTTTATCGGCTTTCTGGCGTTTCGCTTCAAAGTCGGCGGCGTCTATTTCGCCATCCTGACCATCGCGGTCGCCGAGTTCGCCCGCGTCGGCTTCGACCACCTTGCCTGGACCAATGGCTCGTCCGGCCTGTTTCTGCCGGTCGCGCAATATGCCCATAACGACTTGTGGCTGCTGCGCGGGCATCCGGCCATGTTCTATTACATCCTGCTGGCGGCGACCGTGCTCGCCTTTATCTTTTGCCGCGCGCTGTTGCAAAGCCGTATCGGCTATTTCTGGCTGGCGATCCGCGAAGATGAAGAGGCCGCGCGCTCAGTCGGCATCGACGCCTTCCGCTACAAGATGATCGCGGTAGTCATCTCGGCCGGAATGACCTCCTTCGCCGGCGTGATCTACGCGTTTTATTACAACAACCTGTTTCCGGAACAGGTCTTCCACATTTCGCGCTCGATCGAAATCATTCTCGGTCCCATCGTCGGAGGCATCGGCACGCTGTTCGGGCCGATCCTCGGCGCTTTCGTACTGACGGGGCTCGCCGAAATATTGACCGGCGCGCTTAATACGCTCGGCGTCGATCTGCCCGGCGCCAAGCAGGTGTTCTACGGCATTTGCCTGTTGCTGGTGATCATGGCGCTGCCAGACGGCATCTGGCCCTGGCTCAAGCGGCGTCTCGGTTTGGCGGAGCGCGAGCCATGAGCACGCTTCTCAAAGTCGATGGCATCAGTAAGCGCTTCCGCGGTCTTCTCGCCGTGGACAAGCTGACGTTTGACGTGCCGAAAGGCGGCATCTTCGCGGTGATCGGACCGAATGGCGCCGGCAAGACCACGCTGTTCAACATGATCGCCGGCGTCTTTGCGCCCGACACCGGCAGCATCACCTTCGACGGCGAGCGCATCGAAAACCTGCCGCCCGACCAGATTTGCCGGCGCGGCATCGGCCGCACCTTTCAGATCGTACGGCCGTTTCCCGCGCTCAGCGTCGAAGACAATGTCATCGTCGGCGCGTTGATGCGACGCCATCATGTTAGTGGTGCGCGCGCGCATGCACACGAAGTGCTGCGGCGGCTCGATCTCTACGACAAGCGCGCGCAGCGCGCCTCCTCGCTGACGCTGCCAGACCGCAAGCGGCTGGAAGTGGCGCGCTCGCTCGCCACCGGTCCGAAATTGTTGCTGCTCGACGAGGTGATGGCGGGATTGCGGCCGACCGAAACCGACCGCATCGTCTCGATCCTGAAGGAGATCAACCGCGAAAGTGGGCTCACCATATTGCTGATCGAACACGTTATGCGCGCGGTCATGGCGCTGGCCGGCCGCATCCTGGTGCTGCACCACGGCGCGGCCATTGCGCAGGGCGCGCCGGAAGACGTCGTGCGTGATCCGGCGGTGATCCATTCGTACCTTGGTGCGGAGGATATTGGATGATCCCGAAAAGTGGACACCAGTTTTCGGACAAGATCATGCAAAAGGATAAAGCATGATAATGCTCCGCGTCGAAAATCTCGACGTATTCTACGGCGACGCGCAGGCGCTTGACGGCGTCTCGCTCGAGATCGCCGAAGGATCGATCGTCGCCATCGTCGGGGCCAACGGCGCCGGCAAGACCTCGCTCATCCGAACCATTGCCGGCATGTTGAAGCCTGCGCGCGGGCGCATCCTTTATCGTGGGCAGGACATTGCCGGCCGGCCTAGTCACAAAGTCTGTGATCTCGGCATCGGCCAGGTGGCGGAAGGCCGTCAGGTGTTTCCGTCGCTCTCGATTGCCGAGAATCTCGCCATGGGCGCGATCATTCCGCGCGCGCGGGACTTGCGCGAGCGCAATCTGGAAAAGGTCTATGCGATGTTTCCCGTGCTAAACGAGCGCCGCCATCAAGCCGCCGGCACGCTGTCGGGTGGCGAGCAGCAGATGCTGGCCATCAGCCGCTGCCTGATGGGCGCGCCCGATCTTGTGATGTTCGATGAGCCGTCACTGGGCCTCGCGCCGACCATCGTGCAGCAGGTTTTGAAAACAGTGCGCGAACTTAATCGCGAGGGGCTGACCTGCGTGCTGGTCGAACAAAACGTGGCGGTTTCGCTCAAGCTGGCGAGCCAGGCCTATGTTTTAGAAAACGGCCGCATCACACTATCGGGCACCGGCGAGGCGCTGCTTGGCGACGACCGCGTCCGCCAAGCTTATCTCGGCATGTAGGCTCAAGAGCGTTTTCGAGCGAAGTGGGTGCCGGTTCGCGTGAAGAAAACGCGATAAAATAAAAGCTAGAGCCGCGGCTTTGTTTCCATCAAAGCCGGAAAGGCTCTAGCAGGAGTAATAACCACGCGTAGCGCTACGCGTCTTGCGCCGCATCAACAGATCGAGCGCCGCCACCCGCATGCTCAAGGGGCAATGCGGAAAGCTAGCGCGCAATAATTTAAGCGCCTCGGCGTCGGTAGCGGGCGAAAATTGGAGAACGCGTTCGGCCATCTTGGCCGCATCGGTGATGGCAGGAAACGGGTACCAGTCCGAATGAAGAGCTTGACCCATCGGGATTAGTCCTGTGCGTGTGGCGCGCTGCCCATCGGGGCATTTCAATTCCCGGCAGCTCGAAGTGTGCGGCTTGCTCGTTAGTAAATGGTTAAACAACGCAAAACGGCCGGCGGTTCCATCCGCCGGCCGTCTTTTTCGGATCGGTATTAGGATAAGGCGCGGGTTACTTCAGTGCCGGCCCAATCGTCACCGTGCAGGTGCCGATGCCCTCGACCGCGCATTCGAGCTTGTCGCCCGCAACGGTCGCAGCGACGCCCGCGGGCGTCCCGGTCATGATGATGTCGCCGGCCACCAGTTCGACCATTTTCGACAGGTCGGCGATGATTTCGGGGACGTTCCAAATCAACTGGTTGAGATCGCCATCTTGGCGGATCTGGCCGTTGCACTTGAGCGTGATCTTGCCCTTGGTCGGGTGGCCGGTCTCGGAGGCCAGCTTGATCGCGCCACAGGGGGCGGAGTAATCGAAGGCCTTGCCGATTTCCCATGGCCGCTTGAGGTCGCGCGAGGCGATCTGCAAATCGCGGCGGGTCAGGTCGATGCCGACCGCGTAGCCGTAGATGCAGTCATTGGCCTTGGCGGCCGGGATGTTACGGCCGCCCGACTTGAGCGCCACCACCAGCTCGACCTCGTGGTGCATGTCCTTGGTCAGCGACGGATAGGGCACCGTGCCGCCGTCCGGCACGATCGCATCGGCGGGCTTGGCGAAATAAAACGGCGGCAGCCGCTCGTCCTGGCCCATCTCGCGAATGTGCTCGATGTAGTTGCGGCCGACGCACCAGATGCGCCGGACTGGGAAAGTTTTCGACGTGCCGGCAACCGCGATAACGGCCTGCGGTGGCGCAGGAATGACGTAGTCCGCGCTCATGGATTTTTGCCTTTAGGATTGTGAAAAGGGGATTTCGACGGGTTTTGAGTGGCCATCCGGTATCGCATTATCCCGGGCGGAACAAGACGAAATAGCACGCGGCCAGGACTTAAGCCGTGGCCGCCGCCGGCGCTGCTTTCGCCGCAGGGCCATCCGATTCTTGCTGCTTGAGCTGGAGCCGGTAGAACGAGGCATAGCGGCCATCCTGACGCAGCAGATCGTCGTGACGGCCGGATTCGACCGAGTGGCCGTTCTCAATCACATAAATACGGTCGGCATGCGAGACGGTGTGCAGCCGGTGCGCGATGGCGAGCGTGGTGCGGCCCTGGCAGAGATGCTCCATCGCCTCGCGCACCTGCAACTCGCTTTCCGAATCGAGCGCGGCGGTCGCCTCGTCGAGCAGGATGATCGGCGCGTCCTTGATCAGCGCGCGCGCAATGGCGATGCGCTGGCGCTGGCCGCCTGACAGCTGCAAGCCATGCTCGCCGACCGGGGTTTCGTAGCCGCGCGGGAACGTCACGATGAAATCGTGCGCGTAGGCGCCTTTCGCGGCGGCGATAATCTCGGCCTCGCTGGCGCCCGGTTTTCCGAAAGCGATGTTCTCGCGCACGGTACCGCGGAACAGAAAGACGTCCTGTCCGACATAGGCGATGTGTTGTCGCAACGACCGGCGCGACACCTGAGCGATGTTCTGCCCGTCGATTTCGATGCGGCCTTGATCGGCGTCATAAAAGCGCAGGATGAGATTGAACACGGTCGACTTTCCGCCGCCGGACGGACCGACCAGGGCGGTGAGCTTACCGGGCTCAGCGGTAAAGATCATGCCGCGCAACACCGATTCGTCGCCGCGATAGCCGAAATGGACATCGTCGAATTTCAGCTTGCGCGTAATGATTTGCAGATCGGGCATGCCGGTGTCGGCCGGCTCGCTCGGCGGCGAATCGATCACCTCGAACAGCACGCGTACGCCGACCAGTCCGCTGTTGAGTTCGATGTTCAGGCGCGCCAGCCGCTTTGCCGGCTCATAGGCGAGCAGGAAAGCGGTGATGAACGAAAAGAATTGCCCGGGCGTGGCGCCGGTTTCCAGCACGCGGTAGCCGCCATAGACCAAGGCGATAGCGATGGCGCACCCGCCGAGTGTTTCCATCAGCGGGCTGGCGCGGGCGGAGACGCGCGCCATTTTGTTGGCTTCATGTTCGACCGCGGCCACATTGGCGTCGAAGCGCGCACACATCGTGTCTTCGAGCGTGAAGGCTTTGACGATGCGGATGCCTTGCAGCGTTTCCTGCAAGGTTTCGATGATGCGGGTGCCGCCCTGGAATTGGCTGCGGCCGATTTTGTAGATGCGCCGGATCATCTTGCGCAGAACCACGAAGGCCGGCGGCGCCACCACGAAACTGAAAAACGACATCAGCGGGTCCTGCACGATCATCACGGTCAACAACCCGATGAGCGAGAGCAGGTCGCGGCCGAGCGATGTAATCAGCAAATTCATAACTTGCGTCGCGGCCGCAGCGCCCGTGGACAGCCGGGCGATGAATTCAGTCGAGTGCCGCTCGGAGAAAAAGCTCAGGCCCTCGTTGAGGAGCTTGGCAAAAACCGCGCGCTGATTGTTGGCGACGATGCGGTTGCCAATCTGTGACAGCAGCACGGTGTGGCCATAAGTGGCGGCGCCTTTGACCGTGAACAGCAGCGCGGTGACGATACCGAGCGTGACGATGCCGGCCAGATTGCGGTTGACGTAGGCTTCGTTGACGACGTCGCCGATCAGGTAGGCGCTCAACGCGGTGCAGCCGGCGGCCACCGTCATCAATACGAAGGCAAAGGCGTATCGGCGCCAATGCGCCACGCCTTGCTCGGTCAGCAGCCGCTTGACCAGGGCCCAGGCGCCATAGCGTTTGTCGTCCGCCATTACATGATGGAGTTCGCTCATCGCCCCTCTGTCGGGCATTGATTATGCCGCGTCAAGACAGCGCATGGCGGCGCAACAGTGATTGCCCGCGCTGGCCGCGATTTTCAAGCGAAAATCGGTAAATTGCGGGGTGCTCAAGCCGCGGCGGTTGAGCGCTTGGCCGCGAGCCGGCGTTCCCAGGAATAAGCATGCGCGACGATGGTGTCGAGGTCCTGGAACTGCGGTTGCCAGGACAGCGTCGAGCGGATGCGGCTGGCATCGGCGACCAGCGCGGGCGGATCGCCGGCACGGCGGGGTGCGATCTCGACCGGGAAGTCGCGTCCGCTCGCGCGCCGCACCGCGTCGATCACTTGCAGCACCGACGAGCCATGACCGTAGCCGCAATTGAAGGTCGTGTTGGCGCCGCCGCGGCGCAGATACCCGAGCGCCGCTGAATGCGCGCGCGCCAGGTCGCTGACGTGGATGTAGTCGCGCACGCAGGTGCCGTCCGGCGTCGCATAGTCGGTGCCATAGATCGCCATGCCGGGCCGTCTGCCGAGCGCGGCCTCGCAAGCGACTTTGATGAGGTGCGTCGCGCCCGGGCTAGACTGGCCGGTGCGGCCGCGCGGATCGGCGCCGGCGACGTTGAAATAACGCAAGATGACGAAGCGCAGCCCATACGCCTTGCCGGCGTCATGCAGCATGATCTCCGACATCAGCTTCGACGAACCGTAGGGCGAGATCGGCAGCGTTACCGTGTCTTCACGCACCGGCGTTTCCTCGGCATTGCCGTAGACGGCGGCGGTCGAGGAAAAGATTACCTGGCGCACGCCGGCTTCGATGGCCGTATCGAGCAGCGCGCAGGTGTTCATGGTGTTGTTGCGGTAGTAGCCGAGCGGGTTCCTTACCGAGTCAGGCACGACGATGGACGCGGCAAAATGGACGATGGCGGTGATGCCGTATTGGCGGATTGTCTTGGCCACCAGTTCGCGGTCGCCGGTCGAGCCGGCGACGAAAGGAACTGCGGCGGGAATCAAGAAACGGAAGCCGGTCGAGAGGTTGTCGAGCACAACCACAGGCTCACCGGCGTCAACCAGCTCATGCACCATGTGGCTGCCGATATAACCTGCGCCGCCGGTAACCAAAATCGTCATGAGTGCCCTCGAATGGCGTGTTAAGCCGTTCTAACCGGCGAGCCGCAAAAGATTTATTAGGCGGTCGCCGCGCACCAATGGTTATGGCGGTCATTGTTAATGACCGGTATATGATCGTCGTTAACCGGCAACGATTGGCATGACCGACATCCTTTTCATCAAGACTTCCTCTCTCGGCGACGTGATCCATCACATGCCGGCCTTGACCGAGGCGCGTGCCGCGCTTCCGGCTGCGCGTTTCGCCTGGCTGGTGGAGGAGGCATTCGCGCCGCTGGTGCGGTTGCATCCGGGCGTGGATGTGGTCATCACGGTTGGCTGGCGGCGCTGGCGCAAGTCGATGGCCGCGCCCGCGACATGGGGGGAGATCGCGCAAGCCTGGCGCGGCATCCGCGCCCGCCGATACGACACGGTAATCGATACGCAAGGATTGTTGCGCACCGGGCTGATGGCCCGGGCGGCGCGCGGCGTCCGCCACGGTTATGACGCGGCGAGCGTGCGCGAACGGCTGGCGCTGCCATTCTACGATGTCCGCCACAAAGTCGGCGCCGATCTGCACGCGGTCGAGCGCAATCGGATTTTGACTGGCATGGCGCTCGGCTACGCGCCGCGCGGTGCGCCGGATTTCGGGCTCGACCGCGCGCGGCTACAAAGCGCCGGAGCACCTTACGCCGTGTTGCTGCATGCAACCGCGCGCCCGGAGAAAGAGTGGCCGGTCGAGAACTGGATCGCGCTTGGCCGCTCGATTGCCACGCGCGGCTTGGGCGTCGTACTGCCCTGGGGCAATGAGCGCGAGCGTATGCGCGCCGAGACAATCGCGGCGGCGCTGCCGGGCGCGCGGGTGCCGGAGCACGCGCCGCTCGACCAAGTCGCGCGGCTGATTGCCGGCGCGCAATGCGTGGTCGGCGTCGATACCGGGCTGTTACATCTGGCCGCCGCGCTTGGAGTGCCGCTTGCCGCTATTTTTACCGGCAGCAAGCCGCATCTGACCGGACCGGTCGGCAGCGGGTCGATTGCCGTTTTGGGCGCGCAAGGCGCACCGCCAACGGTAGACGAGGTGGTAGACGCTGTCGAAAAGCTCAACGGCTGATCACGCCGCGCCGGCGCGCAATAAATCGTGCACGTGAATAATGCCGACCGGCTTGCCGGTCTCGACCGCGAACAACGCGGTCACCTTCATTGAATTGAGAATCTCAAGCGTCTCGCTGATCAATTGGTCGGGCCGCACCGTTTTCGGCGCCTTGGTCATGACATCTTCGACGCGGGCATCGAGCAGGTCGTTGCGCATATGGCGGCGCAAGTCGCCGTCGGTGATGATGCCGACGAGTTTGCCCTGCGCATCGGCAATGCCGACGCAACCGAGACCCTTGACTGACATTTCCAGGATGGCGTCCGACATTTTGGCGCCGAGCGGCGCCAAGGGCAGGCTATCGCCGCTATGCATGAAGTCGCTCACCGTCTTGAGCAGTGCGCCGAGTTTGCCGCCCGGATGCAGCATGCCGAAATCGACGGCGGTAAAGCCGCGGCTTTCCAGGAGGGCGATCGCCAGCGCGTCGCCGAGCGCCAACTGCATCAGCGACGAGGTGGTCGGCGCCAAGTTGTGCGGGCAGGCTTCGCGCGCCTGCGGCAGCGTCAGCACCACGTCGGCGGTCTTGCCGAGCGTGGAGTCGGCAGCCGCCGTCATTGCGATCAGGCCGATGCGGAAGCGCCGTGAATAGTCGGTGAGATTTTTCAGTTCGGCGGTTTCGCCCGACCAGGACAGCGCCAGGATCACGTCGCCTTTGGCGATCATGCCGAGGTCGCCGTGGCTGGCTTCCGCCGGATGCACGAACATGGCCGGCGTTCCGGTGGAGGCCAGCGTCGAAGCGATCTTGTTGCCTACATGGCCCGACTTGCCCATGCCGGTGACGATGACGCGGCCTTGCGCGGCGCGGATCAGGTCGATTGCCGCGGCGAAGGGTGCGCCCAGGCCATCGCGCAATGCGGCTGACAGGGCCTCGATGCCGGAGCCTTCGGCTTCGAGCGTGCGCAAGGCGGAGTCGATTGCCGCCTGCGCCTGTTCGCTTCGCATCCCGGCTGCCTGGGGTTTCGCCATCGCTGGTCGATATCCTTAAGTTGAGGTCCGTTTTGATAGCAGGAAAGCCGGGTTTCGTCAGGCTGGCCGCTTGCCGGAAGCTTAACGGGGCTTGTTGAGCACGTTTTGCACAGCCGCCAGCACCGTTTCGACCGCCACGTCGTCAGTGCGGCGATGGCGGACGGCGTCGTTGCCTTCAATCCTGGCCCGGAGGCGGGCCGGCTCGTCGCCGGGCGGTTCGAGGATGGCGGCGACCGGATTTAGCGGTTTCCAGTGCCACGGGCTGGTGGGGCCAAAAATAGCGACGGTCGGGGTGCCGATGGCGGCGGAGACATGCATCAGGCCGGAATCGTTGGTGACGGAGACGTCGGCGGCGGCCAGCGCGAGCACGGCGTTGCGGAGGTCGGTGCCGGTGAGATCGCGCACGGCGGGACCGACCGCATCGGCGATGTTGCGGGCCGTTTTGGTTTCGCCCGGTCCCCCCAGCACCCAGACCAAGGCACCGTCTTTAGCCAGCGCGCGCGCCAGCTCGGCATAATGGCTCGGGGGCCAGGCCTTGCCGGCCCCGACCGCGCCGGGGGAGAGCGTGACGATAGGGCGGGCGTGGCCAGCCAGCTTATGCTGCTCCAGCCAGCGGGAAAGCTCGTCGGTGGGCACTTTCAGCTCGGGCAGTGGCCAATCCGACGGCAGCGGGGAGCCTTTGGGGAGCGCGAGGGCACCCATCTGGTCGATCATGCGGGGAAGCGCCCGCTCGCCCCAGCGCATGTCGTTGATGAGGCCGAAACGGGCCTCGCCGGCAAAACCCGTCCGGATGGGGATGCCCGCCATCGCCGGCGCCAGCGCCGCCTTCCACTTGCGCGACATGACCAGCGCCTGGCCATAACCGCCCTGGCGCAGCCGGGCGGCCAGATACTGTTGGACCGCCCAGCCCAGCCGCTTGCGCGGCTGGTTGCTGACGATCACCCGCCGGACCCCCGGCATGTAGTCGGCTAAAGGGGCACACAGCGTCGAGGAGACCATATCGACCGGCCGCTCTGGATTTTGCGCGTGCAGCAAGCGCACCACCGAATGGCAGCGCACGAAATCCCCGATCCAGACATAGGGGACGATCAGGACCGGCTTTTCTCGATGGTTTGAACCGGAGTTCATTTTAAGTGGCCGCAGCCCCCATCAGGCCGGGTTTCCGGCGCTGTTTCGACCCTCGCGGAAGGCGTTAGCCCGCGGTCTATCGGCCTGTCCAGCCGCAATTTTTACCGTTTCCGGAAGCCCTTTTGCGAGATCGAGGGGTATGATTTGCGCGGTTGCCCGGACTGGGGCAAAGGAAGGCCCTTATTCGCCAAGGGGGTGGGATGTTTCTAGTCACCGGCGGGGCCGGCTTCATCGGGTCGAATATCGTCGCCAGCCTCAACGAAGCTGGCTCGACCGATGTCGTCGTCACCGACTTCCTCGGCTCCGAGGATGCCAAATGGCGGAACTTGGCCAAGCGGCAGATCGCCGATCTTATTCCGCCGCCGCAACTGGCATCCTGGCTGGACGGCCGTAAGCTCGACGCCGTCATCCACATGGGCGCGATTTCCGACACCACCGCTACCGACGCTGACCTGGTGATGGAGAACAATTTCCGCCTGTCGCTGCGCCTGCTCGACTGGTGCACGGCGACCAACACGCCGTTCATCTACGCTTCTTCGGCCGCGACCTATGGCGACGGCAACCAGGGCTTCACCGATGACTGGTCGCTTGCCGCGCTGCGCGCGCTCAAACCGATGAACTTGTATGGCTGGAGCAAGCATCTATTCGACATGGCACTGGTCGACCGCGCCGTGAAAAAGGAAAAGCTGCCGCCGCGCTGGGTGGGCCTCAAGTTTTTCAATGTCTACGGCCCGAACGAATATCACAAAGGCCACATGGCGAGCGTGCTGGCGAAGGTCTTTGCCGGCGCCAAGGCGGGCGAACCGGTCAAGCTGTTCAAGTCGCATCGCGACGGCATCGGCGACGGCGAGCAGCGGCGCGATTTCATCTATGTCGACGACGCCGTGGCGGTGTTGCGCTGGCTGCTCGACACATCGTCGGTCAACGGCATCTTCAATGTCGGTACCGGCAAGGCAGAAAGTTTTCGCGACATGATCGGCGCCATGTTCAAGGCGCTCGGGCGCGCGCCCAATATCGAATATATCGACATGCCGGACGCCATTCGCGGGCAATACCAGTATTTCACGCAAGCCAATGTCGATAATCTGCGCCGCGCCGGCTACAACGCCGGCTTCACGCCGCTCGAAAGCGCGGTCGGTCAATACGTGACCGGCTATCTCGATCAGGCTGACCGATACCGGTAACTCATGTTCGATTTCGACAAGCATCTCAGCGATCTCGCCGGACAGACGGTGCTCTGCATCGGCGATCTGATGCTCGATGAGTTTGTCTATGGCGACGTCACGCGCATTTCGCCCGAAGCGCCGACGCCGGTAATCGCAGTCAAGCGCACCGAGGCTATGATCGGCGGCGCCGGCAACGTGGCGCGCAATCTGGTGTCGCTCGGCGCGAAATGCATCTTCATAGGGGTCATCGGCAATGACGCTGCGGGCGCGGCGCTCGGGGAGGAACTCGCCGCTGGCAAGATCGATGCGCATCTGGTCATGGATGCCGGCCGTCAGACCACCCGCAAGGTGCGCTTCGTATCCGAGCATCATTCGTCGCATCTGTTGCGCGCCGATTGGGAGCCGGGTTCGTCGATCGATCCGAAAAATGAAGACGCGCTGATTGCGCAGGCTGTCAAGGCAATGGCACGCGCCGGCGCGGTCGTGTTGTCGGATTACGCCAAGGGCACGCTGACGCCGCGCGTCATCCGCGCCGTCATCGACGCCGCCAACAATCAGGGGAAGCCGGTCGTGGTCGATCCGAAAGGCCGCGACTATTCGATCTACAAAGGCGCGACCTTGATCACGCCGAACCGGCAGGAATTAGCCGACGCGACCCGCACAGCAGCGCGCAGTGACGACGAAGTCGCCAAAGCCGCCGCCGGCCTGTCGCGTGAGCTCGGCGTCAAGGCCGTCCTGGTGACGCGCAGCGAAGACGGCATGACCTTGGTGGCCGGCAAGGACGCGGCTGTTCATGTGCCGGCTTACCCGGTGCGTGTGCGCGACGTCTCTGGCGCGGGCGACACCGTGGTCGCGGTTTTGTCCGCGATGCTGGCGGTCGGCGCCGATTTCGAAAGTGCGATGCGCGCCGCCAATGCCGCCGCCGCCGTCGTGGTCGGCAAACGCGGCACCGCCACGCTGACGATCGCCGAATTGCGCTCGCGCATTCTTCCTGCCGCTTCGCTGGCGCCGGAAGAAAAGATCGTGTTCGACTGGGCACTGCTGGGTGAGCATCTCGATCCCTGGCGAAAACAGGGCCTGCGCATCGGTTTTACCAATGGCTGTTTCGATCTTCTGCATCCCGGCCACGTCAAACTGCTAGCCGGCGCGCGCGCCGCCTGCGACCGGCTGGTGGTGGGCTTGAACGGCGATGCCTCAGTGACGCGGCTGAAAGGCGAGGGCCGTCCGGTGCAAAACGTGCAGTCGCGTGCCGAATTGCTCGCAGCGCTTGAGGCGGTCGATCTGGTCGTGGTGTTCGACGAGGACACGCCGCGCAAGTTGATCGAAGCAGTCAAGCCGATGGTGCTGGTCAAGGGTGCCGACTACAAACGCGAAGACGTTGTCGGCCATGACATCGTCGAGGCGCTCGGCGGCAAGGTCGAATTGATCGATCTGGTGCCCGGTCAATCGACCACCGCGATGGTCGAACGTAGCCGCGCTCTCAAAAACAAGTGAAAGACGTTCCCGTGAACGGCGTTCCGCTCGATCCCGAGATGCAGATGGTCGCTGCGTTTTTCGGCGACACCAAGGGTTATTTCGTCGAAGTCGGCGCCAATGAGCCGCGCGCGCGCTCGCAGACCTGGCATCTCGAACAGGCAGGGTGGAACGGATTGCTGATCGAACCGCAGCCCGATCTGGCGCAGGAATTGCGGGCGCTGCGGATGGCTAAAGTTTTCGCGGTCGCTTGTTCGTCGCCGGAGAATGCCGGACGAACGCTACCGCTGCATGTCGCCGGGCCGTTGTCGTCGCTCGATCGCGCCGCCATGGCGCCGGGAACTGCCCCGGAAAAGACGATCGAAGTTCCCATCCGCACCCTCGACAGCATTCTGGAAGAAGCGCAGGCACCGGCAGGTTTCGATTTTCTGTCGATCGACGTCGAGGGCCATGAGATCGACGTGTTGCGCGGCTTCGATCTGGCGCGCTGGCAGCCGCGCCTCATTCTGCTGGAAGATCACGTCGCCGATCTGTCGAAACACCGCTATCTCACCGCGGGCGGCTATCGCATCGTGCGGCGCTATGAGAACAATGGCTGGTACGTCCCACATGGCTCGAATGCGCGCATAACTGGCGGCGACTGCTGGGAGATCGCGCGCAAATATTATCTGGCGCTGCCGTTCCGCTGGCTGCACAATTTTTCCAGGCGGCTGCGCGGAAAATAATTTTATTGGCTCGTTTCGCGCCGGATCGACTTGCCGGGCGGCGACTGCCAGCCTTGCATTTCTTCGTAGCGTTTGGCGTAACGATAGAATGTACCCTCGAAATTTCCGAAGGCGATGACGACGCCGGCCCAGCCGTCAAGAAATCCGCGTTTGAAAAAATAATGCTTGATGAACGACCATGTGGCGTGGCCGAGCGCGCTCGCCATCGACACTCGCTTTCCAGCGAGCTTGGGCGCGCCGAGCGAGGAATAGCGGTTCATCTTCTTGATGACTTCCTCGAGGTTGCGGAAAGGAAATTGCCAGACCGCGTTCCTGAGCCGGCCGAGCGGCTTGCCGCTCAGGTTCTCATATCCTTCGTGCACCGGCTCGAGCGTGTAACGCATCGCGCCATTGCGGAAGAGCTGCGGCTGGCGGAAATTCGGATACCAGCCGGAGCCCCTGATCCAGCGGCCCATCATGTAGCTGCGGCGCGGCACCAGATAGACCTCGTGCGGCGGTTCGCTTTCGATCAACGCGAGAACTTCGTCGCGCACTTCCGCTGTGCAGCGCTCGTCGGCGTCGAGGCTGAAGATCCATTCATGCTTGCAGGCGTCGAGCGCGCGGTTGCGCAGTTCGCCGAAGCCGTTGAACGGCACCTCGACGACGCGCGCGCCGAGCGAGGTGGCGATCTCGGCGGTGCGGTCGATGCTGAAGGAATCGACCACGACGACCTCGTCGGCCCACAACACGCTTTCGACCGCGGCCTCTATTTTTTCGGCCTCGTTATAGGTCAGGATATAGGCGGATATTTTTGCCATTCAGGTCACCCAGGCTGGATGGTTGCCAGTTGAAGCGGCGCGGGGCAATGGCAAAATTACGCCGCGCAGACGGGCGGTCGCATATAATTTGTCGCAAGCTGCGACTTCGGCTAAAGCCAGCATCCGGCAAGGATTTTAACGCGAAAGGGCTGTCGTGGCCGCGCTGATTTCCGTCATCGTTACCACCTATAACCGAGACGACGCGCTCGCCGCGGTGTTGGGCTCGCTCGCGCGTCAGAGCGATCCGGATTTCGAGGTGGTGGTGGCCGACGACGGCTCGGGACCGGCGACGGCGGCGCTGGTCGAGCGGCTCAATGCCTCTATCGGCCACCGCGTCGAACATGTCTGGCACGAGGACAAGGGCTTTCGCGCCGGCGAAATCCGCAACCGCGCGATATTGGCCGCGCGCGGCGACTACTGCATTTTCCTCGACGGCGACTGCATCGCGCGGCCGGATTTCGTCGCTGTGCATCGCCGGCTTGCGCGTCCCGGCGCTTTCGTCACCGGCAATCGAATCCTTCTCTCGCGCGAACTCGCCGCCAAGGTGTTGCGGGACGGCTTGACGCCCGAGGCCTGGGGCATCGGGGCATGGATCGGCGAGCGGACGAGGGGCGGGATCAACCGGCTGTCGGCGTTGTTGCGACTGCCGCTCGGGCCGTTGCGCTTCCTGCGCGCCAAGGCCTGGCGCGGCGCGCGCTCGTGCAATCTGGCGATCTGGCGGCGCGATCTCGACACGGTGGATGGCTTCGACGCCGACTATAGCGGCTGGGGCAAGGAAGATTCCGACATCATCGTGCGGCTGCTTCATGCCGGTGTGAAGCGCAAGGACGGCTCCTTCGCGACCGGCGTCATTCATCTGTGGCATGCCGAGGCGGATCGCTCGGCCTTGCTGGAGAACGAGCGCAAGCTGGCGCGGCTGCTGCTAGCCGGCGGCGCCGTGCGCGCCAAACGCGGGATGTCGGCCTTGCGAGGGGCGGAGACGTCGTCGTGATGGCCCCATTCGCGATGCCCGAACCGCACCGGACCAGACTCGTTTGCATTGCCGAATGGCTGGCGGTCGCGGTCGCCGTGTCATTGCCACTGTCGACGTCGGCGACCGGCATTCTGATCGCGCTATGGGTGGTCGCCGTGATTCCCGTACTGGACTGGCGCGAGGTGCGCAGCATTATTGCAAAGCCGGCCGGCGGCCTGCCGCTGCTGCTCGTTCTTCTCGGCGGCGCGGGCATGCTCTGGGCCGGCTTGTCATTGAGCGTGTCTTGGGCAGAACGCTGGGAAGGCCTCACTTCGTTTTTGAAGCTGCTCGCCATACCGCTGCTGTTCGTTCAGTTTTGTCGTTCGGAACGCGGGCTTTGCGTGTTCTTGGGATTCCTGGCGGCTTGCGTATTGCTGCTCGTCATCGGCACGCTGGCCGAATTCGTGCCGGGTTTTTCGTTCATCCCGATGCACCCGGATCATGTGCCGGTCAAAAACGCCGCCACGCAAAGCGGTGAATTCGTCGCCTGCATTGCTGTACTCTTATATCTGACGGTCGAATTTGCCGAGCGCCGCCGCTGGCTGTGGCTATTGGCATGCATCGTGGTGGGGCTCGGCATGTTGGCGAACATGCTGTTTGTTGCCACCGGCCGCACCGCGCTCGTTATGTTGCTGGTGCTAGTGGCGGTTTTCGCCCTCAGACGGTTTCGCGCGCGCGGCGTCATTGTTCTGACGGCTGCCGCTATTGCGATCGGCGCGGCTGGCTGGTTCGCCTCGCCCTATTTGCGCGATCGGGTTGAGGCGATTTGGACCGAATACAAAGTTTATGAGAATACAGATGCGCGAACTTCTTCCGGCGAGCGCATCGAATTCTGGAAGAAGTCGATTGAATTTGTGCGCAAAGCCCCCTTGTTCGGTCATGGCACGGGGTCGATCCATGCGCTGTTTATTGAATCGTCGGTGGGAAAAACGGGGGCAGCGGGAGTGGCCTCGACCAATCCGCATAACCAGACTTTCGCGGTCGCCATTCAGCTCGGCGTCATTGGCGTTTTCGTTTTGTGGGCAATGTGGATCGCACACGGTTTCATGTTTAGAGGCCTTGGTCTGGCTGAATGGATCGGGCTCGTTGCCGTCGTACAAAACATCATCGGCTCGCTGTTTAACTCACATCTGTTCGATTTCGGGCAAGGCTGGATTTACGTCTTCGGCGTGGGTGTTGCTGGCGGCATGGTGCTGAACAAGCGGGCGGGGAAGACGGGCGATGCCGAAGCTTGAGCGCAAGCGTCGTATCGCGCTTCCTGCCCGCCCGCGTATTCTGGTGATCGCATTGCGCCGGCTTGGCGACGTGCTGTTGACCACGCCATTGATTTCCAGCCTGCGCAGCGCCTGGCCGGACGCCGCGATCGACGCGCTGGTATTCGCCGACACCGCCGGTATTCTGCGCGGCCATCCGGATCTCAACGGCATCGTCGAGATGCCGCCCGATGGTACGGCCTTCCAGAGCTTCATGCTCGCGCGCAAGCTTTGGCGGCGTTATGACCTCGCCGTCTCGACGCAGTCAGGCGACCGGCCGACTTTCTTTGCACTGGTTGCGGGCAAGCGCAGTGTCGCGCCGGTGGAATCGCGCTTCTCCGGCTGCGTCAAACGCTGGTTACTGAGCCGCAGTGTCGAACAAGTGCCGGGCATTCATCGCGTCGAAGAGATGATGCGGCTCGCCGACGCGCTCGGTATCGCACGCGCGCCGCTTGTTATCGGACCAAAGCCACGGGATGCGTCGCTGGCGCCGCCGGGACGATATGCCGTCATTCATGCGGCGCCGCAGTTTCGCTACAAGCAATGGACGGTCGATGGCTGGCGCGCGCTTGCCTCGGCACTTGTCGAGCGAGGATTGACGGTGCTGGTTACCGGTGGTCCATCGGCGGCCGAGCGCGCCTATCTCGACGACATCTGGGCGGGCGCCGGTATGCCGGTAACGCGGATCGATGGAACGCTCGATTGGGCGCAATTGGCGGGTCTATTGGCCAAAGCGCGTGTCTATATCGGGCCCGATACGTCAGTGACGCATTTGGCCGCGGCCACAGGTTGTCCGACGGTCGCGCTTTATGGGCCGACTGATCCGCGGCTGTGGGGGCCTTGGCCGGTGGGAGAATTGGATGAGCCGTGGGCGGCGGCCGGCAGGGTGCAACAACGTGGCAATGTCTGGCTGGTGCAGAACCCGTTGCCGTGTATGCCTTGTCAATTGGAAGGCTGTGAGCGGCGGCTGGGAAGCTATAGCGCGTGCCTTAACGAGCTGTCGCCGGTGCGGGTCATCCAGGCCGTTGAGCAGGCGCTCGAGCTTTCTCCAACGCGCCGCGCCTAAGTTTACAACGAACAATTTTTTATCTGACTGGGGTCGCTAAAAATGAACGAGGCCATTTACCTTACAAAACCTTACATTATAGTTGGTTTTGAAGAGCCGGAATCTTTTAAAGTTATACGATATCAATAGGTTACAAAAAGGTGACCTCGGTGCTTACCGACAAACAAGCCAGATTTGTTGATGAGTACATGGTTGACCTAAACGGCACGCAGGCGGCGATCCGCGCGGGTTACAGTGAGAGGACAGCGCGGGCAATAGCGTGCGAAAATTTAAAAAAACCACTTATTTCTGAGGAAATTGGCCGTCGAAAAGAGTTGCTAAAGCAAGGGTCGAAAATTAAGGAGTTGGAAATCCTGGAAGCTCTTATGCGTATTGCCACATCAAATTTGGTCGCTGTGTATGGCAAAAATGGCCGGATGAAATACCCGCAAGAGTGGCCGCGTGAAGCCCAGGATGCGATTGCCTCATTCGAGTATCGCGAAAAACTCGGGGCGGTCGACGTTCGCACGGGAAAACGTATTGTCAAAAGCCGACACACTCGAGTTAAAGTGATCGACAAATTGAGAGCTCTGTCAGTTTTAGGAGAGCACCTCGGGATTTTTCCTCGTCGGATGGGTCGAAAGTCTACTGGAGTGCGTCGGAAATAGTATCGGTCGCTGTGACCCTTACGGCCTAGAAGCGACGAAGGAAAATTGGCTTCGTTTCGCCAAAAAAAGCGCCCCACGTCGTTGACTAACAGTCGTTCGGTCTTGGCTCATGCCAGCTTCGCGCCGTAGTTTGTGCAGCTCCCACAAAACAACCGCATCGATGAGCTGCATCAGAGTTTAACGTCACGCGGACGAGTTTGAAGCCGCGGGAATTCGCCACCGTCCTGCGGTATGGAAAGCAGTAATTCCGCGAACGACGGTGCCTGCGCCCGTTCGAGGTGTATCAGACGTTCGTAATCACCTGCTGCAACCATTACCACGGCCGGTTTTGCCGTGCTTGGTAATGGTCTGCGGCTTGCTCTGGGCCGCTTCTACGACCTCGCTAAAGCGGTTTTTTGCGTCCTGGACCGACCAACTGCGACGAGCCATTAAGGCACCATATACGGCGTTGCCGTGCACATATAGACAGCGATTGCTGGAGCGAGCCAAAGCTCGAATCCGCCGATAACATATTTTAATCCAGCCAAGGATTGACTACCGAAATCTTTAAATCGGAAAAATGCTTTATGTTTCGCGTGGCAATGCTTGCGCGCCGCGCGAGCGCGATGCCCGCGATTTGCGTGTCACGCATGTCCACTTGCCGTCCATTTTTCTGCCGTGCGGCCGCCAGCGATGCTGCTTCAGTTGCAGCGTCGCTGTCGAAATCCAATACACGATTTTCCAAGTCCTCTTGGAGTAAGCGGGCAAACGCCGTTTCCAGCGCATTTCGCCGACGGCCGGACGGCAGCAGCGCCATGCCGAGACGGGCCTCGAACAACGTGATGGTGGTTATCCAGACAGATTCGGCGGGCTGGCGGTCTAACCACGTCACCACAGGTGCCTCAGGAACCGAGCGCATAAGCGCGGAAAGCACATTGGTATCGAGGATAATCACTCGCTAAATTTTGCTGGTCGCGGAACCTGACCGCGCAATTCGGGCAGGTCCGACTTCAGCCCGGTTTTCGCAAAACGTCCTGCAATGCGTGACCCCAGTTTGGCTACACGTTGATTTTGTTCTTTCACCGCGTCGCGCAAAATATGTCGCACTTCCTCTTCCATGCTGCGCTTGTGATGCGCGGCACGGCGTTTGAGACGTGTTTTCACGTCATTTTCCAGATTGCGCACGGTGAACTGTGCCATAGGAAAAGCGACTCCCAATAAAACGATATCGTGATATCAGAAAGAATAAATAGCCGCAAGTTGGAATTGATGAAGAGGGCGGCGGTGGCAGGCAGTTGCACTTAGTAGCCGGCGGGGGCGCCGCTATTTGGCCTGTTTAGGTCGCTGGCGGGCGTGCAGCCGCACCCCCGGGCCGCCGCCGTTCTCGTCGATGAATTCGACCCCGGCGCTTTCTAAACCACGCCTGATGGCAAGATCATTGGCTTTGGTAAGCGATGTCTCGCGTTCGCTGAGTTCGGCGCGCCTGATCGTGGCCACCCCGACCGATGCCTCGCGCGCAAGGTCTTCGGCGCTCCATCGCAAAAGCGCGCGGGCCGCTCTGATTTGGGCACTGCTTAATGACTTAGTTGGCGTTGACATTATCGTTTCATATGATATAAAACAGATCATATGATCTGTTTATCCTAGGGGCTTCTTTGGGACTCAACGTTATCAGCCTCTGCAAACATTGGAGTGCGCCATGAGCCTAGAATTTGCTGCTATCCACTATCGTGCTATCCGCGATCGCATTCGCGCGACCGAACCAAATATCGACGAGCAGACGCTGGCCGATACCGTGGAAGGGCTGACCGACCTCCACGAGATCGTCCAGGCGATCATTCGCTCCGCTTTGGTGGATGAAGCCCTTGTGCGTGGGCTGAAGTGCCGTATCGCCGACATGCAAGGGCGCCTCGAGCGGTTCGAAGACCGGGCCTCTAAACGCCGGCAGATCGCCAAAGACGTCATGGTCCAGCTTGATCTGAAAAAGATTACCGCGCCGGACTTTACGGCCACGGTACGGGACGGCGCCCCGTCATTGGTTGTCATCGACGAGGACAAGGTGCCCAAGATTTACTGGCAGCCTTCGGAACCGAGGCTCAAGCGCCAGCAACTAACCGACGACCTCAAGCAAGGCGAGGACATTGCCGGCGCCGAGCTGGCTGACCCCCAACCTATTCTGACGGTGAGGACGCGGTAATGGGTTTCTCAGCAAAGCAGGTTCAGGCGCTTCGGCGCGACGTGGATCAACGCGCGGTGCGAACGCGCACCGCTAACGGACGCGAACTTTCATATATCGAGGGGTGGTACGTCATCTCCGAGGCTAACCGGATTTTCGGCTTCGACGGCTGGAGCCGGGAGACCGTCGAGACCAAATGCGTATTGGCCCGCGAAGTCCGGGGAACATTCCAGGCGGTCTATACCAACAGAGTGCGAATATCGGTTCGCGCGGGCCAATACGC
>Ga0209483_1000280_pt1 | contig 47016 bp, 39 predicted proteins | sample NGEPerA_FD_184508 | JGI IMG/M metagenome (GOLD analysis project Ga0209483, IMG submission 184508) | Arctic peat soil microbial communities from the Barrow Environmental Observatory site, Barrow, Alaska, USA - NGEE PermafrostL2-A... | ecosystem: Environmental > Terrestrial > Soil > Wetlands >...
ATCCAATTCGACGGCCTCTTCCGTTGTTCGTTCGAGACTAGCGCTTGGCGGAATGATTGCCTCCGAGCGGCGCGCTATGGCCGAGCTGCGCGGTGGGGCCGGGCTGCGGATGTCGGACCTCGGTGCCCTTCAGCTCGCTGGAATTGCAATTGCCGAACTGTGCGCAGTCGGGATCTTGCCAGCCGGTGCCGGGCAGCTTGTTGGTGCTGACGCCCGGAGGACCGAACTGGGCCTTGGTGATGCAATTCGGGCCGCCATATTTGCATTCAGCCTTGGCGGGCTGAACGCTCGCGGTGAACAAGATGGTTGCTCCCGCCAGCAGCAGCGCAGTCAGCATGGCGGTGCGGGTAAGCCCGCGCGAATTCAAAGGCATCCTGACAATGGCGGAGCGCGCGCGGGAACGCAGATTTTTCGTGTTCATCGAAAGTCTCCTGTATTTGCAGAAAGGATGATCCCCTTCACGTCAGCAGTCGCAACGACGCCCCCGGTCGGTTCATTCGCAACGTGATACAGGTCACAATTCGAAGATCGCGGGCCAGGCTTGGCTGGATCGTCCGCTTATTCGACACCATGATGACAGGCCGTCGATAAGGCGCAAAGCGCGATGGACGACGCCGAGCAGGAGCACGCCAAGACTGCCGCAGCTATCCAGGCCGAGATGAAGAATTTGGAGAAGAAATCTTAGGCCGAGGTGCCCGCTGGAAGGAGGGGAAACGGCTGCAGGCGCGCTGCACAAGCCGTGGCTAGGCCGTTCGCATTGGCGAACTTGACAGCGGCGGTTGCATGTTGCTCCGTAGGGCTATTCGGCGGCCGCAAGTTCCACGCATGCGTCCGCGACCTCCTTTATCGCAGCCATCACCTCATCGGTCGCCGTCTGCTGGATCATGTGACCGTTTCCGGCAATTCGGTGAAACCTGCTCTGCGAAACCTCCGAATGGAGCCGCGCAGACTGCGTATCGATGTCGATCAGCTTGTCTTGCTCGCCCGCAATGATTACGACCGGAGCGATAACCCTATAGTTTGTCGCAGCAAGATCGATCAGATTGCTGGATTCGAAGTCCGGGATCATGCTGCCGTTGCCGTGCAGCAGAACCAGCGTTTCTCCTGAGCCGCGCTCCACACCGTTTACATCGATAAAGCGGCCGCAAGCCGGATTATCACGCTCCGCCTTCTTCGTAAGATGACGGTTCAGTAACGCCATCGCGGCTAGTGCCCCGGTCCCGACTGCTGCAGCCATTGCGAAAGACAGCACCCTCGCTTCGCGATGATTGACGGGTAAGGCGGAACGCAGACGTCTGACGGAGCGGGATGTTGTCATGGATGGCACTCGGAAAGGGCGTGCAAGAAATCCGGATGATCCTGAGAAATGTTGCCGCGTTAAGTGAAGGGGGCGATTGCAGCTATCGTTCCAACTGCATTTAGCTTAATCCTCCGGGCGCTGATTAAAAGACCTGGGTGATGATCAGCGACGAAAGGGATACAACTCCGACCTTCGCATTCCGGCGCGTGATTCATCTAGCGACCGTCCGTAGTCTGAATCGCGAGACGAACGGCGTTGATGAACACGGAATGTCTCGGGAAAAGATTGAGACTTGATCGCGGCCATCCTCGGCCTGCTCCAGTCGCGCAGCGTGTGGCGCGCGGTACTGCCGCACGCGATTGCCAACCGCCTTGCCGAACTGGCATTGCAGAACATTCCCTCGGCGGCGATCGAATCGGCATTCATGCCGTCGCCCCGCCCGTGGTGAGGGCATCGTGGTTGAACCCCTTGAGTTGTTGACGGAGCGTTTGCGATTGCGGACGCCCCAAATCGACGATGCGGACGCAATCCAATCTATCGTGGCAGACCCGCGCGTTGCTCTCACCACCGCGTCAATCCCACATCCGTATCCGGAGAACGGAGCTAAGGGCTTCATCCTACATGTCCAAAATGTCGCGAGCCGCGACAGACGCAATCTTGCGATTATCCTCCGTGACGGCGCTGAATTGATCGGAATGGTCGGATATCAGACCGAGGATATGGTGTCCGAGCTGGCTTACATGGTGTCTCCAACCCGTTCGGGATTGGGATATGCGAGCGACGCATGCAGGGCAATTGTCGCCCACATTTTTAACGCCACTGAAGCTAAAGCGGTCATTGCGCGGGCGATGGCTGACAACAAGGCGTCAGAAGCTGTACTTCGCAAGCTGGGCTTCGATGGCAGTCCGAAAAGCCCGTCGAGCTTCCGATACGTTCCGGAACTTTCGCAACATCATTCTGGCGGCTCGACCGGGGGGAGTACCCACGACAGGCTTAGGGAAGAGCCACGACGCTGCCTAAAATTGGAATGCTTCCGCGCCTCGGCCGCGATGTCCGAGTTTGGCACGTAACGGAAGTGGAGCGATGTCCGACTTGAGTCCGTTGTTGAATGAAGATCGGACGTGATCTCGACCTCTTCAGATCAGTAAATCGTGCCGTGGGCGGCAGCTACATTGCCGTCCAATTGTTATCCGCATCGGTGGCCAAGCGCACTGTTAGCGACCGGCGCACGACGGTTCAGCAGCCCTTAATCGATGCAGCGGTGAGCAACCAATGTGCACATGAATTGCATGCGGACTGACGTTTGATGCACATTTTCCGAGGAGGGAAATATCGTAGCGTGGAGTAGAAGTTGGGCGCTCGATTTGGACGGCAAGGGAAAAGCGCCGCCTGCCGTCGCGCTGATTGTGGTTGTGGGAGTTGATGTTAAGAGATATCGCGCGAATGGGCCTGCTGGCGCTTTTTTCGAAACGCTTGGCAAATCAATATTCCCAGCGCCAGCAGTCGTTCTGATGCCGCTTTCGGAGCATTTTTTGAATCGATTTGACCGTGGAGCCCGAGAACGGCTTGCGCTGGCGTTCCGCTCGCATCCCTGATCGCGGGCGAGTCCCGCTCCGACAAAAGAATTTGGTGACCTGCTTGTTTCGAGCGAGCCGGACCCGCGCCCTCCCGTCAAACCTCGCGCTGTTCGCGCGCCCGGCTCCGCCGGCTTAGCGGGCTTGACTGGATGTCGCGGGCCCGGCGAAGGCTGCTCATCGCAGGTAAGGCAAGGTGGGAGCGATAAGCTCCAATCCCGAACCTGACGGAGACCGCGCGGCGTCTGCCATTCTTTTGGCCAAGATGTAGCGCGAGATTCCGAGCATGGCCCGCACTCGCAAATCTCGAAGACAGAATGCCACGCCGAAGGTCGAGCTGCCGGACGACCTCTATGACTATGCGCGCCCGCCGGTTCGTCGCGTTGGCCGACCGGCGCCGGAGCATACGACGACCTGGACCGTTACCGATGACTGGCCCGACGAAGTGCCGATAACAGAGGCCGAGATCGACGTGTTCGAGGCCTGGTTCGGCGACCTGTTCGATGAGCTGTTCTCGACCCGCCACTGAGTTGGACTTTGGAGGATCTGCCATGACCGCACCCATTCGTGCAGCTCTCTACCTGCGGGTCTCCACCAGCCGGCAGGCCGACAACGACCTCTCGATCCCGGACCAGCGCCGCCAGGCCAAGGGGTACTGCACCTCCCACGGCTGGGAGATTGTCGCCGACTATGTCGAGCCTGGCGCATCCGCCACCGACGACCGGCGGTCCGAGTTCCAGCGCATGATCGACGCTGCTACGGCAAAGCCGCCGATGTTCAACGTGATCGTGGTGCACAGCTTCAGCCGCTTCTTCCGCGACCAGTTCCAGTTGGAATTCTACGTCCGGCGGCTTGCCAAGAACGGCGTCCGGCTGATCTCGATCACCCAAGAGCTCGGCGACGATCCCATGAGCAACATGATCCGCCAGATCATGGCGCTGTTCGACGAGTATCAGTCCAAGGAAAACGCCAAGCACACCTTGCGGGCCATGAAGGAAAACGCCCGGCAAGGGTTCTGGAACGGCGCGCTGCCACCGATCGGCTACCGCACCGTCGCGGGTGAACAGCGCGGCCACCGCATCAAGAAGACCCTGGAGATCGATCCCTTCCAGGCCGAGACCGTGCGGCTGATCTTCCGGCTGGCGTGGGAGGGCAACGGCACCTCGGGGGCGATGGGGGTCAAATCCATCACCAAGCATCTGAACGCCGCCGGCATCCGTACAAGGGACGGCGGACGATGGGGCATCGACGCGGTCCACAAGGTGCTGACCCGGACGACCTATGTCGGCCGCCACCGCTTCAACACCAAGTTCTGGAAGACCCGCGAGCGCAAGCCGGAGACCGAGGTTGTCGAAATGACGGTGCCGCCGATCATCGAGGAGGCCGAGTTCGAGGCCGTGCAAGCGCTGCTTAAGTCCCGCAGCCCGGCGCTGACCGCGCCGCGTATCGTCAGCGGCCCGACGCTGCTGACGGGGATCTGCTTCTGCGCCGCCTGCGGCATGGCGATGACGCTACGCACCGGCAAGAGCGGCCGGTATCGCTACTACACCTGCTCGACCAAGGCCCGCCAAGGCGACACCGGCTGCAGGGGTCGGACTGTCCCCATGGAAAAGCTCGACACACTCGTTGCCGATCACATCGAGCACCGCCTGTTACAGCCTAGCCGTCTTGAGAAAGTCCTGTCCTCGGTTCTCGATCGCCGCGAGGAACGCGCTGGGCGCCAGACGGTGCATATCGCCGAATTGCGCAAGCGGGCGACCGAGGCAGACGCCAAACTCAAGCGTCTCTACGACGCCATTGAAAACGGCGTCACCGATCTCTCCGACCTGATGCTGAAGGACCGCATTGCCGAGTTGAAGGCGATCCGCGATCAGGCCCGTGCCGACGCTGAGCGGGCCGAGGGCGCAATAGAACGGCAAGGGCCGACCATCACATCGCAATCGATCAAGTCGTTTGCCAGAACGGCCCGCAAGAAGATGCGCACCGAGGGCGGCGGTTACCGACGCGATTATCTTCGCGCGCTCGCCCAGCGCGTCGAAGTCGACGCGCAAGAACTTCGCATCATGGGGTCGAAAAGCGAACTGCTGCGCACGCTCGTCGCCGCTTCAAGCGCAAAAGCGGCGGGTTTTGGCGTGCCCAGTTCTGTACCGAAGTGGCGCACCCGACACGATTCGAACGTGTGGCCTTCGCCTTCGGAGGGCGACGCTCTATCCAGCTGAGCTACGGGTGCCTAGTGCTTACGCAGTGCTTACGCGAATTTCTCACGAGTGTGAAGCGATGGACGACAGTCCAACAAGTCCTTGTCTTCTAAACCTCTTTCCACCTTCTTTTCCACACGAACTGGGTTGACATGTGCCTTCGGAGGGCAACGCTCTATCCAGCTGAGCTACGGGTGCGTTGAGGGTTCATTTAGCCGATTGCCTTGCTGTGGGCAATGTCCGGGGCGATAACGCCGCTCCACCCCGGAACAGGGCAAATGACGACCCCATGAGCTCCAATATCGAACCCTTGGCCCGCGAGATGGCGACGCGCATCTGCCGCGGCAGTGGCATGGCGGAGGCCGATATTCCCGGTTGGGTCGAGTTGCACTGGCCCTGCGCTGCCGCGATGCTGGAGGCCGGCGCCATGGATGAGAGCGGGGAGTGGGTCGAGGACGGCGATGTCCGGCTCGGGATCGAGGCGTATCGGGAGAGGCTTTTGCGCCTCAAATAGCCGGCCCGCGTCCCCGGCACTGGCCCGATTGTCCCGCGGGACACATTCTGTAGACTGCCGCCACCGTAACTGCGCTGTGCGCGGCAAGGAGAACCTCATGCGTCCGCTCGAATTCGGCTGGTATCTGCCCACGCATGGCGACACCACGGCCTATGGCGTGCCGGAGGCCCAGGTGCCGGGATCGCCCGAACTATGCGAGCGCGTGGTGCTGGCGGCGGAAGAGGCGGGCTTTGAATATCTGCTGATCCCGGTGGGCTCGACCTGTTGGGAAGCCTGGATCTCCGGCGCTTTCATGGCGGCGCGGTCCTCGACCATCAAGCCGCTGATCGCGGCCCGCCCGGGCTACATCAATCCGGTGTTGCTGGCGAAGATGATCTCGACCTTCGACCGGATGTCGGGCGGGCGCATCTGCGTCAATTTGATCGCGGGGCAAAACGAAAGCGAGGTCGTGGCCGAAGGCGTGCGCTATGCCAAGGAAGAGCGCTACGCGCTGATGGAGGAGGAGGTCTCGATCCTGAAAGCGCTATGGACCGCGCGCGGTCCGATGCATTTCGAAGGGAAATTTCACACCATCTCGGGCGCGCATATCCGGCCGAAGCCTTTGCAGCAGCCCTATCCCAAATTCTATCTCGGCGGCGGCTCGCGTCAGGCCTGGGAAGTGTCGGCGAAACATTCCGACGTGCACCTGTTTTGGGGCGACCTGCCGGATCGGATCGCGCAAAACATCGCCGAGATCAGGGAAATGGCGCGCGCGCATGACCGCGAGAACGCGATCGGCTTCGGCATGCGGCTGCAGGTGATCTGCCGCGAGGACGAAAGGGATGCCTGGCAAGCCGCCGATATCCTGGTGCGCGACGCCAGCGAGCGGCAGAAGCAGGAGATCCAGACGCTGTATACGAAGTCGGAAGCCAACCGGCGTGTGCAGCAACTGGCCCGAGAGCATGGCGACTTGTTGTTGCCGCATCTATGGACCGGCATCACCAAGGTGCGGCCGGGCGCCGGAATCGCGGTGGTCGGCAATCCCGCCCAATGCGCGGAAACGCTGCAGCAGTTCATCGACGCCGGCTGCCATTCCTTCTGCCTGTCCGGCTATCTGCATGACGAGGAGGCCGAGCGTTTCGGCCGGCTGGTGCGCCCGATCCTCGCGGCGAACAACCGCGGCAGGCTTGCGGCTTAACTCGTCAGGCTTGCCGGCGCGCCGCACGCAGCGGGTTCGGCGCGTCCATCCTGTCGGGATTTAGTTGGGCGAAATCGGCGAGCATGGTGTCGGAGGAAATCACGCGGTTCCTGCCGAGCCGCTTGGCGGCATAAAGCGCCTGATCGGCGAGGCCGAGAAACCAGTCGGGGCCGACATCGTCGCCGGGCACGTGCGCCGCCGCCCCGATGCTGAGCGTCACTGTGGCGCCGGCGCCGGGATCGCCATGGGCGATCCGCAGGTCCATCACCGCCTGGCGCAGCCGCTCGGCCACCATGCAGGCGGCTTCCGGTCCGGTGTCGGGCATGATGATGGCGAATTCCTCGCCGCCATAGCGCGCCGCCAGATCGGCCGGACGCAGCGCATTGGAGCCGATGATGGCGGCGATCGCGCGCAGGCATTCGTCGCCGTTCTGATGGCCGTGGCGATCGTTGAAGAGCTTGAAGTGATCGACGTCGACGAACAGCAACGCGAGCGGCTTCTTCGCCCGTTTCGCCCGCGACCATTCCTGTTCGAGCATCTGGTCGAAGCAGCGCCGGTTGGCAAGCCCGGTGAGCCCGTCCTTTGCCGCCAGCGTCTTCAGCGCGAGCTCAGCCCGCTTCTGGTCGGTCATGTCGCGCAAGGTCTCGACCACCGCGATCAAATTGCCGGCCTCATCGTGAATCGGCCCGGCGTCGATCGCGAGGTAGAGATGGTTGCCGAGCTTCGGCATCACGCACCAGTTCTCGGCGCTGAGGCCGAGGCCATCGTCGTCGGGTGTGGTGTGCTCGTAAAGTTCGGCGACCTTGTCCTGGCGGTCGAGCGCCACGAGGTCAGCCAGGCAATAACGACGCTTCTCGTAGAAGGCGCGCCAGTGCCTGCTGGTGCCGAGCACCTCGGAAGCCGCGACGCCGGTCAGCCGTTCGCAGGCCCGGTTCCAGATCACGACGCGGCGTTTCGGATCGATGACGAAGGTCGGAACGACCAGATGCTGCATCAGCCGCACGGCGTAGGAATGAGCAACCTCCGAGTTTCTTGCGCGGGCCATCTCGTATCCTTCCCAATGCCGCCATTCTGCAAATCGCGCGGCGCTTTTCTTGCGGTCGCCGGAGTCTTGCCGGACGGCCGTTATGTCTCCTATCGTTCAAGCCACGGCCGCGGTCAGCATCGGCTGCGGACCGAATAATTTTCTCACCTCGGGGCCGGGCTTCGCGGCCGAAAATAGAAAGCCCTGCATCTCGGTGCAGCCCAGCGTGCGCAACATGCCCTTCTGCGCCAGCGTCTCGACGCCTTCGGCCGTGGTCGTCATGTTGCGGGAGGCGGCGATGTTGACGACTGCCTGCACGATGGGGGACGAGCCGTCGGCTTCCGCGACGTCGCTGATGAAACAGCGATCGATCTTGATCTTGTCGAACGGGAAACGCTTGAGGTAGCTCAGCGAGGAGTAACCGGTGCCGAAATCGTCGAGCGCGATGCGGACGCCGACGTCGCGCAGTTGATGCAGGATCGCAAGCGCCGTTTCGTCGTCGCGGATCAGCACCGCCTCGGTGATTTCGATTTCGAGCCGGTTGGCAGGCAGGCCGGAGGCCGCGAGCGCGCTTGCGATCTTCAGCGCCAGCGTCGGGCATTTCAGCTGCACCGGCGAGACATTGACCGCGAGCCGGACATGCGACGGCCAGGTCGCAGCTTCGGCGCAGGCGGTCTTCAACACCCATTCGCCGAGTTCGACGATCAGGCCGGTATCCTCCGCGACGGGGATGAATTCGGCAGGCGAGACCATGCCGCGTTCGGGGTGGCGCCAGCGCAGCAGCGCCTCGCAGCCGGAAACCTCGTCGCGCGCCAGATTGACCAGCGGCTGGTAGTGGATCTCGAAACCGCCGTCGATCAGCGCCTGCCGCAGGTCGCGCTCCATGGTGAGCCTGGCCTTGGCGCGCGCATCCATGTCCGGCTCGAAGAAGCGATAGGTCCGCCGTCCGCTGGCCTTGGCGCCGTACATCGCGAGATCCGCATTCTTGATCAGCTGATCGAGATCGGTGCCGTCCTGCGGCGCCAGCGCCACCCCGATGCTGGCGTCGGTGGAAAGCTGGTGCCCGAGGCATTCATGGGGCTCCCGGATCGCGGCCTGAATGCGGGTCACGAATTCGACGACGTCCTCGGTGCTTTCGACGCCGGTCTGGATCACCGCGAATTCGTCGCCGCCGAGCCGCGCGACAAGATCGCTTTCCCGGATGCAGCTCCTGATCCGGGCCGCCACCGCCTTCAACAGCTCATCGCCGACATGATGCCCGAGCGAATCGTTGATGCCCTTGAACTCGTCGACGTCGATATAGAGCAGCGCGAAACTGCCGTCGCGGCCGATCGTTCGCAATTCGCGCTCGATGCGTTCGCGGAACAACACCCGGTTCGGCAGGTCGGTCAGCGCGTCGTATTGCGCGAGATGCGTGATCTTCTCGTGGGCGAGCCGGCGCTCGGTGACGTCCTCGACGACGTTGATGATGTAGCGGGGATCGCCGGCCTGATCGCGGATTCCGATCCGCTTCGAGGTGATGATCAGGCTGCCCGATACCTTGCTCTCCCAGCGGTGCTCGTCGAGCACCAGGGCGTCGGTGGATTGCAGCGACCGGTCGTCGTCAGCCGAGATCCTATCGGCGAGTTCGGCCGGGAACAGTTCGCGGGCATTCCTGCCGACGATAGCATCGCTCGGCAGCCCGAATTGCAGCTCGGCGACCCGATTGACCAGGAGATAGCGGCGATCGCGTGCGTCCTTGACGGTGATCTGGGTCGGGATGTGATCGATGATCTGGCGCAGGAACGCGTAGTTACGGTCGCGCTCCTGCTCGAGATTGCGGTACTCGGTGATGTCCTCGATGGTTGCGACCCAGCCGCCCTGCGCCAACGGCTTGTTGACGATCTGGAACGAGCGGCCGTCGGGGCATTCCATGATGCTGTGGTTGACCTTTCCATGCGCGATGTTGCGCAGGATGTTCGAGCAGAATTCGTCGACGTCGCCATCGTAGGACCCGGTGTCCTTGCGATGCTGGATCAGATCGTGGAACCGGCAACCCGGCTTTGCGACATCGGTCGAAAGACTGTACATGTCGATATAGCGCTGGTTGCAGAGCACGACGCGCGCGGAAGCGTCATACAGCACGAGGCCCTGTGTCATGTTGTTCAGCGCGGTATCGAGCCGGTGCTTTTCGGATTCCATGCGCTGCTGCGCTTCCCGGTTTTGCCGGTTCAGCTGGCGGACAATCAGGAACAGGATGAAGGCGATCACGGATGCGAACAGCACGGCCGCGGCGACCAGGAATCTGGTTTGTGCGCGCCAGTCGGCCAGCGCCGAGGAAACGGTCTTCGTCGCGATCACCAGGATCGGGAAGCGACTGAGCGTCGCCGCCGAACCGAGGCGGTCCTGATTGTCGACCGGGCTGCGCACGCGGAGCGTTTGCTGGCCGCCGTCGGCCAGAACCTTCGAGAGCAGCGGCGCCGTTTTCAGTTTCTTCCCGATCATCGTATCCGCGTGCGGCTGACGCGCCAGCAGCGTTCCGTCGAGATGGAACATCGAGATCGCAGCGCCTCGTCCGAGCGTCACCGCCGAAAAGTAGCCTTCGAATTTGGTCGGCGAGATCGCGCGCGACAGCACGCCCAGGAACTCGCCGTTCGGTCCGACCACCCTGCGGGCGATCACCGTGCGCCAACCTCCGGAAAAGCGGCTGCGAACCAGCTCGATCTGTTGCGGCTCCGTGCGCGCCTTGAGCGCCTTGAAATAGGCGCGGTCCGCGATGTTGACAGCGGGAACCACGGCCACCTCGGAAGAGCCGATCAGGGCTCCCCCGGCGTCGTAAACATTGACGCCGGCGATTTCCGACGGCGCACTGACCTTGGCCTTCATCAGCAGGTGCATTTCGGCGCTCGACATCTGGCGCCTGAACTCGTCGGGTGTGGCGATACCGGCCTGGCGGATCTGCACGATGAGGTCGTTGAGCGGGATTTCGAGGTCGTCGAGTTGCTGGTCGAAATGCCGGGTCAACAGACGCACGGTATTTTCCAGTTCGCGCTCGGCGTTGATGAGCGCTCGTTCGCGGAATTCGCCGACCATCAGCACGGTGCCGATCATGATCGCCGTGATCAGGAGCGCGCCCGAAACCACGAGCCACAGCACCGGCCCTCGCCGGATCGACGCGACGATCCATTGCCGTCGGATCGACGAGAATTGGGACGTAGCTGGTACGTCTCCCCCGCTGGTATCCAAGTTTCTCATTCCCCGCCTCCGGGGGACGATGCTTACAATGCAGAAATGGCATTGCCGTTAGGAAAACCGGTTACTTAATATTTAACGGGGTTTCTCCTGCGCGCGCCGCATGCGAAGACATGCTGCGATCGCCGCGCGGGCCGACCCCGATACCGGCAGCGGCGTTGCGATATCGCAAGCGGGCATGGTCCGCGTGGCACGGTAACGCTCGAACGTGGGCCGGTGCAGGGAGGCGAATGCCATGGCGAAGATTTCCGGTTCGCCGGTTACGGGTTTGCCAGGCAACGCCTGGCCCATATTCCAGTCGTTGAATTCATATCGGCTCGCATTTCTGAGCCATGATTTGGTCGCTGGTCTGACGCTCGCGGCGATTGCGATCCCCGAGCAGATGGCGACGGCACGGCTAGGCGGCTTCACGCCGCAGATCGGCTTTTTCGCCTTTCTGGCGGGCTCACTCGCGTTCGCTGCCTTCGGCAGCAACCGCTTCCTGTCAAGCGGTGCGGACTCGACCATCACGCCGATCTTTGCCGGCGGACTTGCGGTGCTGGCCACATCGGGTTCGTCCGATTATCAGGTGCTGGCCGCGGCGCTGGCGCTGACGGTCGGTCTCCTGCTCGTTGCCGCCGGCATCTTCCGTCTCGGCTGGATCGCGGACCTGCTTTCGGTCCCGGTGACCACCGGCTTCCTCGCCGGCATTTCCGTGCACATCATGATTTCGCAATTGCCGGGGATCCTCGGGCTGCCGGCGCCCGGCGGTCCGATGCTGCAAAGGCTCGCGAGCCTCCTCACGCATCTCAATCAGACCAATCCGTACACGCTTGTGATCGGCGTCGGCGTTCTCGCCACCATTGCCGGATCGGAGCGGATCAGCGCGAAGATCCCCGGCGCCCTGATCGGCCTCGTGCTGGCGAGCGCCGCGGTCACGCTGTTGGGGCTGGAGAGCCGCGGCGTCAGCGTTCTCGGCGCGGTGCCGGCGATGTGGCCTTCGGTTGCGGTGCCGGTGGTCTCGACCGGTCACCTCACGAGCCTCGTATCACTCGGTCTCATCATCTCGATCGTCGTGATGGTGCAGACGGCGGCAACGACGCGATCCTTCCCCTCCGATCCGGACGAGCCGCCGGATGTCGACCGCGACTTTGTCGGCGTCGGCCTCGGCAGCATCCTCGCTGGATTGATCGGCGCGTTTCCGGTCAATGCCAGCCCGCCGCGCACCGCGGTGGTGTGCGAGACCGGCGGCAAATCGCAACTCGCGGGCCTTTTCGCCGCCGCCATCGTGATCGCGCTGCTGGCGTTCGGCGCCGCGCTGCTTGGCCGGATTCCCAACGCAGCGCTTGGCGGCGTGCTGCTGTTCGTCGCGCTGCGCATCGTCCGCGTCGGTCAGATCGTTGCGATCTGCCGGCAGTCATGGGGCGAATTCCTTTTGATTGTTGCGACTGCGGCGGCGATCATCCTGCTGCCGATCGAGCAGGGCGTCGGTATCGGAATCGCGCTGTCGCTGCTGCATGGCATCTGGAGCGCCACACGCGCCCGGGTGATCCTCCTGGAACGGGTGCCGGAGACCTCGATCTGGTGGCCGGTGAGCCCGACTTTGCCCGGCGAGCAGATGCCCGGAATCATCGTCGCGGGATTCCAGGCGCCGCTGTCATTCCTCAACGCCTATCATTTCCGGCGCGATCTCCTTGCCGCGCTGCAATTATCGTCGGAGAAGGCGCGGCTGTTGGTGCTGGAGGCGACGGGCATCGTCGAGATCGATTTCACCGCTGCGCAAATCCTGCGCGACCTGATTGGCAAATGTCATGCCGACAATGTCGATTTCGCCGTCGCGCGGCTCGAATCGGAACGTGCCCGGGAGGCGATGGCGCGGTTCGGTATCGACGCCCTGCTGGGTCCGGGGCATTCCTTCCACAGCGTGCAAGAGGCGATCGATGCACTCGGCAGACAGGGCCCGGATCGCGCATGAGGTTCAGGCCGGTACGATCTCCTTGCCGATCGGCCATAGCGCAAGGCCTGCAAGCTTCAGATGCGCCCAGGCGAAGGGGATGCCGATGATGGTCACCGCGAGAACGATGGCGGTGACGATATGCGCCAGCGCCAGCCACCAGCCGGCCAGCAACAGCCAGATCAGATTGCCGACCAGGCCGAGCGGCCCGGTGCCGATATCGGAGCGGCCGGTAAGTTCGTCGCGGCGCACCGCGCGCTGGCCGAATGGCAATAACGTATAGCCGGCGATGGTGAACGCGGCCTTCGCCCATGGGATGCCGACGATGGTGATCGCCATGATGATGCCCGCGATCACCCAGGCGAACGCCATCCACAATCCGCCGAGCACGATCCAGAGGACGTTGAGGAATATCGAAACCGGAGGCATGGTGTTTCCCCGAATGCATGGACGCCCGTCGAGCGAACGACCCTTGATCTTGGGACGGCAGGCCTGACATTCAAGGCGACGGGGCGGTCGTCCGGCATCAAAACCTCAGATCCCCATTGAATCGCATTTGCCTGGGCATAATCTGTCGACGCGGCCGACAAGGCCCGAACCGGCATGAAGTCCGCGTCCATCAGGGGAGAGACATCAATGAAGATACTGTTCGCCGCCATCTCGTTGGCCACCGCGTTGGCGCTGCCACAGGCCGGCCGCGCCGACGAGATCACCCGCTTCCCGCCGATGAAGGCGGAAGAGCTCAATCCGGCGCAAAAGGCCTGGGCGGAGCAGATCACGGCCCCGCCGCGCAATGCGAAGTTCACCAACCCGCCCTATCGTGCCTATATCCGCGACCCCGATCTGGCGCCGCGGCTCACGGCATTGACGGAATATCTGCGCTGGAAAACCTCGCTGCCGCCGCGGCTGAGCGAAATGGCGATCCTGATCACCGCGCGGCAGTGGACCGCGCAATATGAATGGTTTGCGCACTACCCGCTTGCGATCAAGGGCGGGCTCGATCCGAAGGTCATCGGCGATATCGCGCTCGGCAAGCGCCCGGAGGGCATGAAGGACGACGAGGCCGCGCTGTACGATCTGGCGATGGCGCTCTATCGCGACAAGAAGGTGCCGGATCCGGTCTACAAGGCCGCGCTGGATAAATTCGGCGAGCGCGGCATCATGGATATCATCGGCATCATGGGCTATTACGGCATCACCTCGATGACGCTGATCACCATGCAGGCCGGCGCGCCCAACGACAGCGTGCCGCCGCTGCCGGAACTGGCGAAGTAGGATTCAGTTTTCGTCATGGCCCGGCTTGCCGTTCTTCCTCTCCCCGCTCTTCGCGGGGCGAGGTAAGCCGACTGCCCCAGGTGATTCAACCGAAGCAGTCCGTGCCGCCGCCTTACCGCCGATAGCCGCCGCCGCGCGCATAGACGGGGCGGTTTTCCTGGGCCGGGCGGCTTGCCAGGCTGACGCGGGCTTCGCTGGTGACCGGCGTCGCCGGCCTGAGTTCTTCCAGGAAGATCGGCAGCGAAAAATAATAGCCCTGCGCGTAGCGGATTTTGGTGGCGGCCTGCAGGTAGGCGAGCTCCTCGAAGGATTCGACGCCCTCGGCGATCATCGTCATGCCGAGCGCTTCGCTCAAGGATTCGATCGCGCGCAAAATACCCTGGCTGCGCGGGCGCTTGTGAATGTCGGTGATGAAGGAGCGGTCGATCTTGAGCTCGTCGGCGGTGATGTCGGCCAGCGCCGACAGCGACGAATAGCCGGTGCCGAAATCGTCGATCGAGATGGCAACGCCGAGCCTGCGGAACATCGGCAGGATGACGTCCTGGAAATGCGTCTTGGCGACGAAGGCGTCTTCCGTCACCTCGACCATGAATCTGCGGGGAAATCCGGTCGCCTCCAGCGCTTCGGCGAACGAGCGCATGAATTCGGTGTTGCAGGCCTGCCTGGCCGCGACGTTGATGCTGATCGAGGCGTCGTGGCCGAAGCTTTCGTTGATCAGGTCGATCGACTTGACGATCTCGGCCAGTACCAGATGCGTCAACTCGTCGATCAACCCGAGTTCGACGGCGAGATTGACGAAGGTGCCGGGGGCCTGGATGACACCCTCGTCATCGCGCAGCCGCACCAGCGCCTCGATGCCCATGATGGCGTTGGTCCTGATGTCGACCTTCGGCTGGAAGGCGCAGCAAAAGCGCTTTTCCAGGATCGCAAGCCGCAGCGACTGCTCGACCTTCATCCGCGCCAGCGCCTCGCGCTCCATGCCGGAGTCGAAGAAGGCGGCGTTACCCTTGCCGCTGTTCTTGGCCCGGTACATCGCGATGTCGGCATTCTGACACAGCGTCTCGTAGCTCGCGCCATGCAGGGGATAGAGGCTGACCCCGATCGAGGTCGAGGCGAACACCTCCGAGCCATCGATGAAGAACGGCGCCTTCAGCCGTTCCAGCGTGAACTGGATGTATTCGGCGACCTCTGCTTCGTTCTGGATCGGCGTCAGTAGTAGCAGGAATTCGTCGCCACTGATCCGTGACAGCATGTCGGATTCGCGTAAAGTGAGCCCGATCCGCTTGGCGACTTCCACCAGCAAGGTGTCGCCGATGGCGTGGCCATAATAATCGTTGATATGCTTGAAATTATCGATGTCGAGAAACGCCAGCGCGAAGCGGCCATGCGGCTCGCGCTGCAGCAGGCCATTGACGCGATGCTCGATCACCCGTCGCGAGGGCAGCCCGGTCAGCTCGTCATAATAGGCGGAGCGGAACAGATGATCCTCGACCGCCTTTTGCTCGCTGATGTCGACCGAGCTTGACAGCAAGAGCCTGCGGTTGGCGATCCGAACCGGCCGATGCGCCGTCAGGAAGACCTGTTTGGCGTCGCCGTTGCCTAGCGATTCTTCCAAAGCCACCGCGCGGCCCGCGCGCAGCAGCTCCAGGCCGGTCTCGCGACGCTGATTCAGTTCGTGCGAAGCCGCCGCAGTTGCATCGCCGGTGGCGATTCCAAGCTGGGCCGCCGCGGCGTCGTTCACCAGCAGGAAATGGCCATGCTCGTCCTGCACCGTGACGCCAGCGGGCAGCATCCTGACAACATCCCGCAGGATATTCAGCTCGACGTCGCCGCCGGGAGCGGGTTCGTCTTCCGGCTCGACAGCCCGCAGGTGGCTTGAGGTAAGGCCTTGCATGATCGCCGACTGTGGCGAAGTCTCTTATAGTTTTGGTTAAATGCTCCGAAGAAATACGGTGACGGACAATGGATGTGCGGCTTTCGGCTCGGCGGCGGTCGAATGTCATTAACAGAACATCAACGCCGGCGGACACTGCCAGCCGGAATTCACGCCCGGCTTTTCACCGCTCCGCCTTGGGAATACGGCATTGCATGGTGCAGTGAAGACCGGTCCTCAGGAATGCGATTTCGGTGTTGCCGTCGAACGCACGCAGCGCCGATTTCAGCAGCCTGGTGCCGAAGCCGGCCTTTCCGACATTTTCGATCGCGGGCCCTTCGGTCTCGTCCCAGGTGATGCCGAGACGATCGTCGGACACCGACCATGACACCTGCAACAACCCGCGGGCTGAGGAAAACGCGCCGTATTTCCCGGCATTGGTGGCGAGTTCGTGGAACATCAAAGCGAGGCTGACCGCCAGTTTGGCGGGAAGAAACAGTGGATCGCCATTCAGCGTGAAGCGCACATGGCCATAGGGCCCGAGTTCGGACAGCAACAGATCCTTGATGTCGCAGCCGCTGCCGTCGACCCGCGCGATGAGATCGTCGGTCGCCGACAGCGCCCGGATCCGCTGGTCGATGCTGGCCCATACTTGCGGCTGATCGTGCAGCACCTGGTGCAGCACCGCGTGAACCGTCGACAATTTGTTCTTCAGCCGGTGCTGGAGCTCGTCGACCACGAGCTTGCGATAGTCCTCTTCCTGGATCAGTCGCCCCGAGATTTCACGCTGCTGCGAGGCGATGGTCCGGTAGTGCTCGATGGCCCAGATCGTCAGCCCGGAGACGATCAGGAAGATGACGAGAAGGGCAAATCTCGAGAAATCGGCGGTGGTCTCACCGAAATTGATGGTCAAGCCGAGTGCGCCGCTGGCGAACGCGGTTGCCACGCCAATCCGGAGGCCGCCGAAGGCGGTGGCAAAGAAGATCGCCGGGAAATACGGCGTGAAGAACACGTCGGGCCGGATCTGCGCGAGGCCCCAGCGCGCGACGGTCGACAGCGCGAGGCAGCAAATCGCGAAACCGATGCCGAACAGCGGCGACGGCTGCGATATCCCCTGCCAGCCGCGCCGAAATTCGTCGATCAATCTTGCCATGCGTCCCATCAACCGATCAGCAATTCACGATAAATACGCGGTCTAACGCCGCTGGCATAGCTTGCGTTGCACCGGCAGGCCGGGAATATACTAGCCCAAAGATGGTTCCAAACGGGGAGAACGACATGGGACGGCTCAGCGGCAAGGTCGCGGTGATCACGGGCGCAACCAGCGGCCTCGGTCTGAGCACCGCGGAAGTCTTCGTTGCCGAAGGCGCCAAAATCGTCATCGCCGGTCGGCGGGCGCCGCAAGGCGAGGCGCTTGCAGAGAGGCTCGGCGCGGATTGCGTCTTCCTGAAGACCGACGTCACGGTCGAAGCCGAGATGCGCGCGCTGATTGATCTGGCAGTGGATAAATTCGGCCGCATCGATTGTCTGTTCAACAATGCCGGCGGCCCGGCGCAGACCGGCGGCATCGAAGGTCTCGAGGTCGAACGCTTCGACGCCGCGATGGCGACGCTGGTGCGCAGCGTCATGCTCGGCATGAAGCACGCGGCGCCCCACATGAGAAAGCAGGGCTCCGGCAGCATCATCAACAATGGCAGCATCGCGGGAAGGCTCGCGGGCTTCTCGTCGTCCGTGGTCTATGGCGCGGCCAAGGCCGCCGTCATTCATCTCACCCGATGCGTGGCGATGGAGCTCGGCGAGTCCGGCATCCGCGTCAATTCGATTTCGCCGGGCGTGATGGCCACCGGCATCTTGGCCAAGGCGCTCGGCGTGCCGGCCGAAGCGGCCGACAAGATGTCCGACATGATGCGCGACGTCTACAAGAGCGCGCAGCCGATCCCGCGCGCGGGTCTCGCGGAAGATATCGCCCACGCCGCGGTGTTTCTCGCCAGCGATGAGTCCAGTTTCATCAACGGACACGACCTCGTGGTCGATGGCGCCATCACCGGCGGCCGCAACTGGAGCCAGCAGCAGCAGGGCTACGTCCAGATGCGCAAGATGTTCGAGCAAGGTAAGGGATAGTCACAACCGTCATTCCGGGGCGATGCAAAGCATCGAACCCGGAATCCCGAGATTCTCAGATGTGCAATTGCACATCATAGTTCGCCCTTCGGGCGCTCCGGAATGACGCGGGAAAAATAGCAGGACAAAAGGAGAGCCAGATGTTCGCAGATGCGCGGTTGATCCGAACCGAATCCCGTCCCCTCACTCTCGCCGTCATCGCCGGTCTCGCCTGCGCCTTCCTTATCGCCAGGGCCGTGCCGCTCGCCGTCGGTGCGATCGCACCCATCGCCGAACCGCTCTGCATGTCCGCCGAGGCCGGATCGGCGCTCGATAAAGTCGAACCCATCGGTTCCTATGCCCTGCCGAACGTGCCTGGCAAGCGGGTGACGATCGTGCGTGTGTTCTACGGTCCCGGCGGCTTCACCCGCGCCCACCGCCATGCCGGATCGGTCACCGCCTATATCACCAAGGGCGAGATCCGCTCGCAGCTCGGCGGCGGTCCGGTCGAGATCTTCAAAGTCGGTCAGTCGTTCTTCGAGCCGCCAGGCGCGACCCATCTGGTCTCGGCCAATGCGAGCAACACCGAGCCCGCGGAATTGATCGCGGTGTTCGTGGCGGACGAGGGCGCGCAGCTCACGACTTTCATCGAATAGATCGGAGCTTCGCCTTGAGAAAATCGGGTGGGCAAAGCCAGCGGGCTCAGAACCCTGCAGACGGTGGGCACGGCGCGAAGAGCGCGCCTTTGCCCAGCTACGGATCACATCGGCTTCAGGGTCACCTGCAATCCGTCGCGCGGCTTCGGGATCGGCCACATCTGCCAGTCCGGCGCATAACCCGGCTCCAGCGAGACTTCGAGATTCTGCAGGAAATGCCACGCGAAGCATTTCGCCTGCATGTAGGCGAAATGCAGCCCGAGGCACATATGCGCGCCGCCGCCGAACGGCACCCAGGCGAAGCGATGGCGGGCGCGCTGGGCTTCCTCGGTGAAGCGCAGGGGATCGAAGGTTTCGGGCTCGGGCCAGATGTCGGGCATGTGGTGGGTGAAGACCGGATTGATGCCGATCATGGTGCCGCCCGGGATGGCAAAATCCTTGAAGGTGAAATCGCGCACCGCGCGGCGCGGCATCGAGGGCACTGGCGGCCTTTGCCGCAGCGCTTCCTTGAAGGCCATATCGGTGAAGTGCATGGACTCGAGATTGTCGAAGGTCGTCGGCTCGTCGGTCGCGATCCCGAGGCCCTCGACTTCGCCGCGCAACTTGTCCTGCCAGTCCGGATTGGCGGCAAGCGCGGCCACGAACGAGGTCAGCGACGAGGTCAGCGTGTCGTGGGCGGCCATCATCAGGAAACTCATATGGTCGACGATGTCCTGGGTCGACAGCAGCGCGCCGTCCTCATGGGTGGCGCGGCACAAATGCGAGAACAGGTCCTCGCCGCCCTTGGCGCGGCGGATCGGGATTTGCTCGGAAAAATAGGCGACGATGCGTTTGCGACCCTGCACGCCGCGCGCCATCTTGGTGCCGGGCAGTGGCCTGCGGATGACCGCGACAGAAGCGGCCACCATGTCGACGAAGGCGCGGGTGATCTCGTCGACCTCGGGCCCGATGCCGGCGCCGAGGAATGAGGTCGCGGCAAGATCGAGGGTGAGCTGCTTCATCGCCGGATAGAACAGCATCGGTCCGGGCCGAGCTTTCCACTGCGCCACCCGCGCCGCGATACCGGTATCGAGTTCGGCGAGGTAGGATTTCATCGGCCCGGACTTGAAGGCGACTGACAGCGCGCGCCGGTGCAGGCGGTGCTCGTCGAAATCGAGCAACATCAGCCCGCGCGGAAACAACAGCCCGAGAATCCGGCCCCAGCCATGCGCCGAGGAGAACAGCTTGGCCTGGTCGAACAGCACGAGCTCATTGGCCTCGGGTCCGAGTAGCACCAGGCTGGTCTCGCCGAAGATGTGGCTGCGATAGACGAGGCCGTATCTGGCGGCCTGCCGCTCAACCTGGCCCTTGGGATCGGCGAGAATTTCCAGCGTCTTGCCGATCACCGGCCAACCCTCGTCGCCCGGAATATGCGTGAGCGTATTGCGCCGGGGCGGCGTCAGGCTGATCGCCGGCGAGACCGCACTTTGCATCGACATCAAAAGTTGCTCCGGTTGGTCAGGCGGCAGGCGTCAGGCGGCAAAAATAGCCGCTTTGGGGCCGTGCTGCAAAGCCTTGCGGTCCGGTCTGGCGAAATTATGCCGATCCGGAGGCAGGACAGGTCATTGCGTCATGCTAGGTTACCGCAAAATGAACTGCGCCGGGAGGATTGATATGCGGGTTTTGTTTCGGATTGTCGTCGCGGCGCTGGCGGCAGCGGGCACGATCATCTCGGGGCATTCGGCCGCGCTGGCGCAAACCAGGCCCGCCGTCACCAGCCTCGGTCCGGATTATCCCAAGACCGAAATCTTCATCGGCAACAGCTTCTTCTATTACAACAACGGCCTGCCCGGGCACGTCAGCCTGCTGGAGAAGGCCGCCGATCCCGACCACAAGCAGGATTATCACGCGACCATGGTGACGATCGGCGGCTCCGGCTTCGATTGGCACGATGTCGAGAGCTATTTCCGACCCAACGCTATCGGCTCGTACCACTTCGATGAGAACAACAATGTCGTGTTCGGCAAGCATGAAAAGCTGTTCGACGCCGCCGTCATGATGGATTGCAGCCAGTGCCCGATTCATCCAAAGCTCAAGACGGTGTTCACCGAATACGCCAAAAAGGACAGCGACACCGTGCGCGCGCATGGCGCGACGCCGGTACTGTTCATGTCCTGGGCCTATGCCGACCGACCGGAGATGACCGCGCAGCTGGCCGAGGCCTATACGGTCGCGGGCAATGAAAATAACGCGCTGGTGATCCCGGCGGGGCTAGCGTTCGCGCGCGCCCGCCATGCGCAGCCGGAGCTCAATCTCTACGCCCCCGACAAGCGGCATCCGTCGCTCGCGGGCACCTATCTCGCCGCCTGCACAACCTTTGCCGCGCTGACCGGCCGCTCGCCGGTGGGCAATAGCTATCTCGCCGGCATCGATGAACCGACGGCCCGCTTCCTGCAGACGGTCGCGTGGGAGACCGTGCAGGAATATTATCGGAAATAGTTTTTGGTCCCTGGTGTTCTCTACTGCAGGCACACTTCGAGATGTATCGGGACGTCGGAATTGCGGCCAAACATGCTATCCCCGCCAGCTACAGCTGGCGCGAAAACGTTTTACTCGGCGGTCTTCTCAGTTACGGCACCGCCCTCACGGACTCCTATCGCAATTCGGGCGTCTACTGCGGAAGGATCCTGAAAGGCGAAAAGCCCGCCGATTTGCCGGTGATGCAGCCGACCAAGTTCGAGATGACTATCAATCTCAAGACCGCCAAATCGCTCGGGCTCACCGTTCCTCCGGCGCTCCTCACCGGCGCTGACGAGGTGATCGAATGATCGGGCAGGCAGACCGCGTCTGCCCGGCGCCTCTCACGCCTTTTTCTTGCCCTTGGCGGCTTCCTGCTGCAGGTCCGGCGCGTTGATGGTCGGGATCGCGACGCGGCCGGGGCCGGTGAGCGGCAGCGCGGCTGCGGCCTTTTCGTTTTGCATGATCTTGGCCATCACCGCTTGTCCTGCGCGTTCGAATATCGCGCGGTTCTCGATCACGAATTTCTGCGACTCCCGCAGCTTGGCGACATAGCCGTTGATTTCCGGGATGACGTAGCGCGCCACCATGTCCCAGCTGCGCCTTGTGTTTTCCGGATTGGCCCAGTCGTGCACGAAGCCGACGATGGTGCCGACGCCGCCGGAAACCTGCATCAGGTTCTTGATGGTTTTGACGAGATCGTCAGGCGTGCCGATGGTGGAGGCGGCAGCCTCGCCGCCGGCGGTCTTTTCCACCGCGTCTTCGGGTGAGGTGAAGGGCTGCAGCCCCGGCCGCTGCAGGGTGCGGACGGTATACTCGTTGTGCCAGCGCATCAGGCCGGGGCCGGCCTCGCGCCGGGCCTGCTCGCGGCTCTCGGCGATGTGCCAGGAAAGCAGCACGCGCCAATCGGCGCGGCTGACGGTGGTGCCGTGCTTCTTCGCCGCGTCCTCGGCAAAACCCCATTGCGTCGGCAGCGCCATCAGGCCCTGCGTCGACATCGATCCCAGCGAGATGATGCCGATGCCGTATTTGCCGGCGAGCGTCATGCCCGAGGGCGAAATCTGCGAGGCCACCACGAACGGCATGTCTTCCTGCAACGGCAACAGCTGCAGCGCGGCGTCGTTCATGGTGAACCAGTCGCTCTTGGCCGTGACGCGTTCGCCCCGGAACAGCCGGCGAATGATCGCGATCGCCTCGTCCTGGCGGTCGCGCTGCGTCATCGGATCGATGCCGAGCGTATGCGCGTCGGAGGCGAGCGCGCCCGGGCCGCTTCCGAAGATGGCGCGGCCGCCGGTCATGTGGTCGAGCTGCACCATGCGCTGGGCGACGTTGAAGGGGTGGTGATAGGGCAACGAGACCACGCCGGTGCCGAGCTTGATCCGCTTGGTGCGCTCGCCGGCAGCGGCCAGGAACATCTCGGGGGACGCGATCATTTCCCAGCCCGAGGAATGATGCTCGCCGCACCAGAATTCGTCAAAGCCGAGCGCGTCGATCTGCTCGACGAAATCGAGGTCCCTGCGGAACTGCAGCATCGGATGCTCGCCGATCGGGTGATGCGGGGCGAGAAAGGCTCCGAATTTCAGGCGTGCCATGTGTTTCTCCGGGCGGAATATTCTTGTTGATTGGCCGGCCGACAGGCTACGTGCTGGAATGCGCCAAGGCAATCGTGGAACGGCGAGGGGGCCCTATGCGGCATCCTGCCATGCGCGCAGCCGATGGATCGCCTGCGCCTTTGGCTCGCAGCCGGACCGCCTCACGGCTGGACGTTCAGCGTCCGGACCGCGCGAAAGCTGTAGCCGGAGCCGAAATAGGCCTCGTAGCGATGGCCCGAGCGGGACTTGTCCGCGGACCAGTCCCACAGTCCGCCGCGCACCATGTGCTTGGTGCAATCGCCTTCCAGCCATGCTGCGCCGTCGGTCGGCGTGTCTTCGGTGTAGCGCTTGTTGAAGCAATCCTCGGTCCATTCCCAGACATTGCCATGCACCTGGTAGAGACCGAACGGGTTCGGCGCGTAGGAATCGACCACCGCCGGGCCCTTGCTGTCGACGCCGCGCGGCCCGCCGGCATAGGGCGTGCCGGCCGCATAATTGGCGTCGAGCTGCGAGATGGTCTTACCGAACCAGAACGCCGTCGTGGTGCCGGCGCGGGTGAAATATTCGCGCTCGGATTCGCTCGGCAGCCGATAGGTGCGGCCGATCTTGCGCGACAGCCAGCCGAGATAGGATTTTGCCATGTCGAAGGTGATGCCCTGCGCCGGCATGCGGCCGCGCCCGAACTTGTCGTCGCCCTTCGCGCCGTTGCAGCCGCCATCGGCGAGGCAGGCGTCCCACTCGTCGAACGAAATCGTAAAACGCCCGACCGCGAACGGCCGCGCGAAGCTGACGCGATGCAGCGGGTCCTCGCCCTTGTAGCGGTCGACCTCGGTGATCGGCGTGCCCATGATGAAGGAGCCTTTCGGCACCACCACCATTTCGGGGCAATTGTCGCACTCCCTGAAGCTGTCCTTCGGCCTCAGGCCTTGTTCGATTTCCGGCGTCAGCGGCTGCACGCCCCTGGCCGCGAAGAACTGTCGCGGTGGCGATACCGGCGGCGCCGGAGTCCTCTCGGTGGACGATGCGGGCTTCGGCCTGACTGGCTTCGGTTTCGCGAATGCCGTGCCCGCGAGCGACACGACAAGTACGCCCGCGGCAATTGCGGCGAGCAGCTTCAATCCGGCAGGCATGAAATGTCCTTCGCGGGAGGCAATATTGCTTGGTCGCGCTGAAGAGGCGATGCGTTCACACGATCTATCAGATCGGGCGGCGCTCTGCATGGAGCGGCCGTTTCGCGACTAGCTGACTTTCAGAAACAGGACATCGACATATCCGACATGCGCGACCTTGGCATGAATCTCCGCCGGACTTGCTTTCGCGTGCGCGCCCGTCCGCTTCAGCCAGTAGCCCTCATAATCGTATCCTGAAAGATGCTCCAGGATGGCCGCCACGGAGGTGTCGAATTTTTTGAGCCCTTCTTCATGAAGCTCGATAAAGAGCGCCGGGCCGGCGCTATTCAGAATATGCCCCGCGCCGCGCAGCACCAGCATCTCCGCGCCTTGAACATCGATCTTCACCAGAGCAGGTCGCAAGGGTCCCGCGTCCGGAACGAGTTCGTCGAGCGTTACGGCGGTTACGGGCAAGCCGGTGTCATCCCGGGACAGCTTATGATCGGCGGGATGAACCGGATTGATCTCAAGAAACGTTGAACCGGATACCGCGGCGGCAACGGCCTTCAAGACCTCTGCACGTTCCAGGAGATTTTCACGCTGGAGCGACGCGAGCAGATGGCTGTAGTTGCGGTCTTCCGGCTCGATCGATATGACTTTGCCGCCGTCGCCGACCCATTTTGCGAAACGGATTGAAAAAAAGCCGACATTGGCGCCAACGTCGATAACCAGGCAGCCAGCGGGCACGAATTCCCTCAGCCTGTCGATGGGGCCGGCCTCGAAATACTCCTTGTAAAGGGCATAAAATGCAAGAAAGGCGCGGTTCAACGGAGGAAAACGTTGAACGAGATTTGCAACCAGCCCAAATAGCCTGACCGCGGAATTGCGTACGAGACTTTGAAACATCTAAAAGCTATCCAATATGGCCAGACCAGACCCCGGGGCCTGCCAGTACTCGATTTACGGCGGTTGAACCATCGACTGGCACCTTCATTTTTGGAATCCAGCAATGAAAACGACCCACAAGATTGCAGCCGCGCGTGCAATCTATCATGTCATTCATGCGGGACGCAGGCTACTCGGTCGCACCGATCAGGAGATTGCCGTCAGGGATGGTGCCACCTATGATCTGGACCTCTCTCAAGGAATAGATTTCGCTATCTTTCTCGGAAATATCTACGAACGCCGGACCAAGGCTGCCTTGAACAAGCTGGTCTCCCCGGGTTCGCTGGTAGTGGACATCGGCGCCAATATCGGAGCGCACACGCTCCATCTCGCGAAACTCGTCGGACCAAACGGCCGGGTAATGGCGTTCGAGCCGACGGCTTTTGCCTTCCGCAAGCTTCAACGCAATCTCGAGCTGAATCCGCTGCTCGCTTCGCGGGTGGAGGCTTGCCATTGCTTCCTGACCGCCGCCGACGGAGCGGATGTTCCGAACGCAATCTATTCGAGCTGGCCACTTGCGATCGAGTCGGGGTTGCATCCAAAGCACCTGGGCCGCGAGATGCGGACGGAGGCGGCGCAGGCGCGAAGCCTGGACAGCATTCTGAGCGAACGCGCCGATCGCAGCGTGCAATTGGTCAAACTCGATGTCGACGGATTCGAGTGCGACGTTCTTGCAGGGGCAACCTCGATGTTGCGCGACACACGCCCGATCTTTGTCATGGAATTGGCGCCCTACGTCCTTGAGGAGCGAGGTGCCTCGCTGGATCAGCTGCTTTCTTACTTTATTCCGAATGGCTATGTCTTCTACGACGAGCGAACCCTGAAGCCGCTGCCGTCTTCGGCCAGGGCATTGAACCGGATGATTGCAAACGGCGCAGGCATCAATGCGATTGCACGCGTCGCCTGAAGGCTTTGCCGGCCGTCAAGGCACATTCCTGGGGCGCATCGAACGGGAAATCCACCCGCGAAGTTTCGCCCATTGACCTCTGGTGAAGAAGTCATCCACCACCTTCACAAATCCGACCACAACGATCGGGATCAACGGATGGGCATGGCGGTTGTCGCCGAAAATGTGGGTATAGACCGCAACGGCATAGATCACTGCAAAAGGGGTGATCAGGACTAGCAGGCTTATCCGCTGTTCGGGCCAGAAGAAGAGGAATAGACCGAACCACGCAATCAGGATCAGCGGGTCGCTCACGAAAAATGTGAGGTGCAGGGGATCGCGGAACGACTTCAGGGCGTCCGTGACATAGGGGCGGATGCTGGCAATGTAGAAATTCTCCGCCGCCTCGCTGTAGAGATGCGACGCGCGGGTCATCTCCGTAAATGTGTCGAACCGCTCGAGATAGCTGCCGCTGTCCACGCCCGAGTTCCAGCGGTAATAGGCCCGGATATGCCGAAACAGCGAGAAGCCCGTCATGTCGCGCGTGAGCTGGCGGTTGGCCTGGCAGCACGCCGGGACATACTGGAATCCGATTGACGCCAGCGGCAACTGGAGTTGCCGCTCGATGATTCCAATCGACGACGTCCGCACGCGCCATGCGGCGGCGGCGATTTTTTGCCGCGCCTTGGCGGGCGTTAGTCCCGTCGCAACCAGATCATCGAAGATATGCTTGGCGTCGTCGTAAGTGATTGGTTGCCTGCCGATCAGCCGCGCACGGATTTCATCGTTCAACACGACGGCCTTCAACGATTGCGCGGTTTCGCTGTCGAGATCCCATGCGACATAGGATACGTGAGTGAGCATCAGGGCGCTCACGTTCGGCATGACAAAGCCCAGCCCCAGCGATGCCCTATAGATGGGAAAGGCGAGCGTTCCGGCAAAAAATGCCAATGCGGTGACAGCGTAGAGCGGAATACGCCAGGGTTTGCCTTGCTGAAACACGATCAGCGCGGCGGCAATAACTCCAATCAGTCCAAGATAGGGTCGAAATTGCGCCGCCAGAACCGAGAACAGGAGTAGCGTAGTCAAAGTCGCGCGCAGGGAAAGGCGCCCGTCGAGCCCCCGGATCGCGGCTCCCAGGGAAAGCAGCGTGAGCGAGGTGGAAACGGACTCCGTAAGCGCCGCCGCATGGAAGGACATGAAATAGGGGTGAAGGCTGCAAACCAGGATCGCGGCCAATTGCGCCGGCCGGCTGAGCTTTTTTCTGAAGGACAGAACGAAGTAGGTGACCGCCGACGCGCTAAGCAGCCCTTGGATGGCCGCCAAGGCCGGCCACAGCCGGTCGCCGAAAATCTCATCCAGCGCACGGATCAATAAAGGCAGGCCGGGCGCGGTATGCTCATAAAGAAAGCCGAATCCAGAATGGTACAATCGGCCGAGTTGGCCGGCATCGAAAAGCGCCGGCGCAAGTTGGAAATAGACGATTGAATCGATCCAGAATTTGGCGCCGGTGACGACAATCGAATATGCATGCGCGACGATGGCTGAGAACAGCAGAAAAAGGCACCAATAGCCTTCTTTGGCCTCAGCGGAGACCTTCCATGTCCTTGCCTCGGCTACTTGCATATCTTCTCGCCTGGCGTCGCTGAAGCACTGGTCTCGCGATCAGGATTCGCTTTCCAGCCAGGCCCGAATCCGGTTTCAGTTTGAGGCCGTTTCAGTCTAAAAGACGAGCTGCTGATCGTGGTGCCTTTCCGCTTTCTCGCAAAAAGCGGTTAGTAATTCAATCGCCGGGTCAGGCTCCGAGATTACAAATTTTGACTCCATTCGAGGCGGTAATGAGTCTAGCGCAATCCGATCGTGTAACCCGCCCGCAGCCTTACAGCCGGCGCAAGCAAGAATTGCTCGACCATTTCGAAGCCAGCGCCGGCGAACAGTATCGCGGGGGCAAGTTCAACGCCGCCTATCGTGAAGACGACCGGAATTTCATGCGCTTCCTGATTCCGCGCGGCAAACGGGTACTGGAACTGGGCTGCGGAAACGGAGAATTGCTGGCCGCGCTGGAGCCGTCCTACGGCGTTGGCGTCGAATTCAGCGCCAGAACCATTGCCAAGGCCACTCAGCTGCATCCCGATCTTCATTTTGTGCTGGGCGACGCGGAAGATCCGGCGACGCTGGCCGAAATAGAAGGGCCGTTCGATTACATCGTAGTCGCCGATACGATCGGCATGTTCGAGGATATCGACGGCACATTGAGGCTTGTTCATCAATTGTGCGCGCCGTCGACGCGTATCATCATCGCCTATTACTCGCATCTGTGGGAGCCGGTTTTGAAGCTCGGCGAGATATTGAAGCTCAAGAGCCGTCAAATCCAGGTCAACTACATCGCCACTGCCGACTTCCTGAACCTGATGGACCTTGCCGATTTCGAGGTGATCAGTCATGAGCAGCGGCAGCTCGTTCCGATGCGCTGGTTCGGCCTTGGCCGGTTCGTCAACCGGTTCATCGCACCATTGCCGGGGATCAGGCAGCTCTGCCTGCGGACCTATATCGTCGGACGTCCTGTCCTGCAGTTTCCAGACCGAAAATTCTCCGTGAGCATTGTTGTTCCCTGCCGCAACGAGCGAGGCAACATCGAGAGCGCGATCATGCGCATGCCGCGTTTCGGGTCTTCACAGGAAATCCTCTTCGTCGAAGGTAACTCCAGCGACGGCACGTTCGAGGAATGCGAACGCATCCGCGACGCCTACAAGGACAATTGGGACATCAAGGTGCTGAAGCAGGACGGCAAGGGCAAGGGCGATGCGGTGCGCAAGGGCTTTGCCGCGGCGACCGGCGACGTTCTGATGATTCTCGATGCCGACCTGACGATGCCGCCGGAAGCGCTGCCGAAATACCATGCGGTGATAGAGACCGGGAAGGCCGAATTCGTCAATGGTACCCGGCTAATCTACCCGATGGAAAATGAGGCGATGCGTCCGCTCAATCTGATCGCCAATCGATTCTTCGCCTATCTGTTCAGCTATCTCGTCAACACGCGGATGACCGATACGCTATGCGGCACCAAGGTCTTGATGCGAAAGGATTACGAAGTGCTGGCGAGGGAACGTGCCTATTTCGGCAATTTCGATCCGTTCGGAGACTTCGATCTGATCTTCGGTGCAGCCAAACAGAATCTGAAAATCATCGAGACGCCGATTCATTACAAGGCTCGCACCTTCGGCGAGACGCAGATCTCGCGCTTTCGGGACGGCTGGCTGCTGTTGAAAATGGTATGGTTCGCCTATCGCAAGCTCAAGGCCGTTTGATCGTGAGTTTGCGATGACGAGGAACTCGGCCGGATTGGATGCACGGCAGGTTGGCCATCGCGGCGTCTGGGAAAAGAAGCCGTCGATCCGGCTACTGTACCAGGACTTTCACCGGCGGTTGCTGGAGCACTGCCCTGAAGGCCGCGTTCTCGATATCGGCAGCGGAACTGCCCACATCAAGGATTTCAGGCCCGATATCGTATCCTCCGACATTCTGCCGTTTCCCGGCATTGATGTCATAGCCGATGCCCATCGGCTGCCGTTCCCGAAGGAAACGTTTTCCGGTGTGGTCATGCTTGACGTTCTGCATCATCTGGAACGTCCGATCGAATTCCTCGTGGAAGGCTCGCGCGTGCTGAAACCCGGCGGACGGCTCGCCATGATCGAGCCGGCAATGACGCCGCTCGCGCACAGGTTTTATGATTATTTTCATGACGAGCCGGTCGATATGGGCGTCGACCCGTTCGTCGACACAACGATCGACCCCAACCGCGACCCGTTCGACGCAAACCAGGCCATCCCGACCCTTCTGTTCGCGACGCCATCTGCCCGCGGACGGGTCGAACAGATCGTTCCTTCATTGCGCGTCCGAAGTGTCACATGGCTGAGCCTGTTTGCTTATCCCATGAGCGGGGGATTTCAGAATTGGTCGCTGATGTGTGCGGCGCTGGTTCGCCCCGTGCTGGCGCTGGAGGAGAAAGTTCCGGAAGCGATTCGAAGGCAAGTTGCGTTTCGAATGATGGTCGTGCTTGAGCGTGTTCAGTGACGGGCAGTGGTGATGGAGAGTTCCTACCGTGCCATCCCGTTCCACTCGTCTTCGCCACACGCGCTGCTCTCTCGCTCCCTTCCCCCTTGTGGAGGAGGGTTGGGGTGAGGGGTTGCCTCCGCGCATCCACGGACCGTCGAAGCTAAGGCGGCAGCCAGGGCATTCGCGCGGCGCGTCTTTTTGAAGCCCCGGTTTGCCCGTCGCGCCAATTTGTCGCATCCACTTCGATGAAATTCGGCTTTTCCGAACAGCCAAATCACCCCTATATCCTCGGCCATCCCGTCCCACCAAAGGGGCGTTGCGCAACGTCATCGACGCGGGGCGGGATGCGATGGACGCAAACGGTGCTTCTGACGAGGGCACCTGATGCGGACGGCGAAGTCGTGTGGTTCTGGCACCCCGACGCTGGTGTCAAGTCTGCGAGAAGGCGCGCAGGCGACGGTGGCCAAAAAGCCCGGCGCACCGAGGAGAGCACGAAGCAGCCGTTCAACCATCGCGTGGGGAATGTCGGGTGATTCCGGCTGAACCTGTGGTGACTAACTCGTGTACTTTGTTTTTTATCGTACGCGAGGCTGCGGGTGCATCGAGCGCCCGGCATTCCCTGCGCCCTTTGCTTGAGAGGGCGGAACGAAAAGCATGGCTCGCGCAAAAAATGCATGCGGCGAGATCGCGGCGGTGTGTCCAGCCGTCATTGCGAGCGCAGCGAAGCAATCCATCTTCCCGCTGCTGAGGCATGGATTGCTTCGCTTCGCTCGCAATGACGACGTCAAACGAAATCGTGCGGCTATGCGCGGTCAACTCCCCTCCTCCCACGCGCTCTTGCGCGTGGCGGGGAGGGGTCGGGGGATGCCTCAGCAAACTCCCTGCCAGAGGAGCAACCCAGATATCGAATCCGCAACAGACCGAATTGTCGGGAATCATGCCGGTCTAAAATGTCGACAATCAATGTGGTTGAACACGCAAGAACCGCAGCATCAATGCATGCCGCACCGCCCCCGACCCCTCCCCACCACTTCGCGTGCCGCGAAACGGGGGAGGGGAGCAGAGTTGCGGTCGCGATGACGAGTTTGCCAAGCAGCGCCCGGCAATGACCACATGGCGCCGCATTTCCGTCACGGCAGCGCCGCCACTGGTTACGGCAGCGGAATTCCTGGGGAATGACAGCACACGGTCTTTTTATTTTGCAGTGCAGCAACTATCTGTGCTCCCTGCCGTTAGGATGTCTCTCGCCATGGAGCTGCCGGTGTCCCTCGCCAAGAATGTCGAATTCCTTCGCCGTCTGCCAAAGCTGAGCGCCATCAATGGTTTTGGAAGCTTCGCGAGAGGATTGGGACCCGCATCCAGCAGTCCGCTGGTCGAAACCACGGACTTCGGCGCCAATCCGGGCGCATTGCGGATGTTTTCGTTCATTCCTGAAAACCTTCAACAACCGGTATCGCTCGTCGTCGTACTGCATGGCTGCGGCCAGAATGCCGCCGGTTACGATCTGGGCGCCGGCTGGTCGACGCTGGCGAAACATTATGGCTTCGCGCTATTGATGCCGGAGCAGCAGGCCTCGAACAACGCCAATGGCTGCTTCAACTGGTTCAATCCGGAAGACACCGCGCGCGGCAGCGGCGAGGCCTGCTCGATCCGGCAGATGATCGCCCGGATCGCCCGTGACCATGGCATCGATCCGCATCGCATCTTCATCACCGGCCTTTCCGCCGGTGGCGCCATGACCTCGGTCATGCTCGCCACCTATCCCGAGATGTTTTCGGCCGGCGCCATCATCGCCGGCCTGCCGTTCGGCGTCGCCGGCAATGTGCGGGAAGCCCTCAGCGGCATGTCGCAGTCGGCCGCGCGGCCGGCATCCGAATTGGGCGATATGGTGCGCAAGGCGTCGAAGCACAAAGGCCCGTGGCCGAAGGTTTCGGTGTGGCACGGCAGCGCCGATCGCACCGTCAATCCCGCCAACGCCAACGAGATCGTCAAGCAATGGCTCGACGTGCATCATTTGCCGCCAACGCCGATGGCGGAGGCGGCCGTCGACGGTTATCCGCGTCAGGTCTGGTGGAACGCCGACGGCGACACCATGGTCGAGTCCTACAGCATCACCGACATGGCCCACGGCACCCCGCTCGGGCTTGCCGACGATGACGAGCGTTACGGCGCGCAAGGCGCGTTTCTGATCGAAGCGGGAATTTCCTCGTCCTTTCATATCGCCAGTTTCTTCGGCCTCACCGACGGGATTCGCGCACCAAGCGAGGTCGCGAATGAGACGGTGAAGCAAGCCGCAAGGCCAATCTCCGCGGTCGTCGCAAGACAGCCCGCGACCCTCATTGCAGCGGCGGCGCCCACGCCGAACCTCGCCAAGGTGCTGTGGCCGCAGGCCGGCCTCAACCGCCGTCCCGAACCGCAGCCTTCGCCGCGCCGCCGCGGCATCGATGTCGGCGCCGTCATCACCCGCGCGCTGACGGCCGCCGGCCTGATGAAGTAACGGCGTGGCGCTTCATGGTTAATTCGTCCCACGCAGCCTGTACCGAATTTGTTCCCGGACTTTGAAAATATTCCGGAACCGGATGGCAGCCGCCTGCGTTTGCAACGATTGTGACAGGCGGATAAGTTCCGGCTGCGAATAGGGCTGGCGCTGATCAATCCTGATGTTGAATGTCAATCGACCGAGTGCTGCGGACTTTCTCGCCGGCGGTGGCGAGATGGCGGCGTTGACGCGAGCCCATGACTGGTCGGCGACCCCGCTCGGCAGGCCTGAAACCTGGCCGCAAAGCCTGCGGACGGCGGTGCGCATCCTGCTCAACACCAACCACCCGATGTTCATCTGGTGGGGCCCTGAGCTGATCCAGTTCTACAACGACGCCTATCGTCAGACCATGGGACCGGAGCGCCATCCGAGTGCGCTCGGTCAGCGCGGACGCGAATGCTGGGCCGAGATCTGGCCGATCATCGGGCCGCAGATCGAGCAGGTGATGAGCGGCGGCGGGCCGACCTGGCACGAGAACCAGCTCGTTCCGGTGACGCGTCATGGCCGGCTGGAGCAGGTGTGGTGGACCTACGGCTACAGTCCGATCGATGAGGATGACGGCGTCGGCGGCGTGCTCGTGGTCTGCCGCGACGTCACCGCGGATTACCTTGCCGCGGCGGCGCTAAGGGAACGCGAGGCCGAACTGGCGCGGGTGCAGCAGGTGGGCCGGATCGGCGGCCTCGAGGTCGACCTGCGCACCGGTTTCCGCAATCGCCGTTCGCCGGAATACCTCCTGATCCACGGGCTGCCGCCGGAGGCGGCCGAGGAATCCCATGAGAACTGGGTTCGCCGCGTTCATCCCGAGGATCGCGAAGCCACCGAACGGAAATTCCGCGACGCGGTGGCCGGAAAGGTGCGTGACTACAGCGTGCAATACCGCATCATCCGCCCCTCCGACGGCGAGACGCGGTGGATTTCGGTCAAATCCACCATCGAGCGCGACGCGCAGGGCAGGGCGATCCGGCTGGTCGGTGCGCACACCGATATTACCGAGCACGTCACGGCCGAGCAGGCGCTGCGGCAGAGCGAAGAGCGCTTTCGCAAGCTTGCCGACCAATTGGCCGAACTGAACGCCACGCTGGCGCAGCGCGTCGAGGAAAAAACCCGCGAGCGTGACCGGATCTGGAACGTGTCGCAGGACCTCCTGGTCGTGGCCGATCGTGACGGCGTGTGGCGGACGATCAACCCGGCCTGCACCCGCACGCTCGGCTGGAGCGAGGCCGAACTGCTGAACCGGACCTCGGAATGGCTGGCGCATCCCGACGACGGCGGCATCACCCGCGCACACGTCAAAAAGCTCGGCGCCGGCGAGGCGACCGTCAAATTCGAAAGCCGCTTCCGCCACAAGGACGGCTCCTACCGATGGCTGTCGTGGACCGGCGTCGCCGATCGCGATCACATCTATGCCGTCGCCCGCGACGTCACCTCGGAGAAGGCGGCCACCGAGCGGCTGAAGGCCACCGAAGAAGCGCTGCTGCAATCCCAGAAGATGGAAGCGGTCGGGCAATTGACCGGCGGCATCGCCCACGACTTCAACAATCTGTTGACCGGCATCGTTGGCTCGCTGGATCTGCTGCAGACCCGGCTCAACCAGGGCCGCACCGAAAACGTCGCGCGCTACATCAATGCAGCGATGACTTCGGCGAACCGCGCCGCCGCGCTGACCCATCGCCTGCTGGCCTTTGCCCGGCGGCAGCCGCTGATCCCGAAAGGCGTCGACGCCAACCGGCTCGTGATGTCGCTGGAGGATCTGCTGCGCCGGAGCATCGGCGAGACCATCGACCTCAGGATCGAGGCCGCCGACAATCTCTGGTTCACGCTGTGCGATCCCAATCAACTGGAAAGCGCGCTGCTCAATCTCGCCATCAACGCCCGCGACGCCATGCCGGATGGCGGCAAATTGACGATTTCGACCGCCAATACGCGGATCGACAAACTGCCTGCGGAGACGCCGGCGCTTTCCCCCGGCGACTATGTCTGCGTCGTCGTCATCGACACCGGCGTCGGCATGAGCGCGGAAGTGGCGGCGCGCGCCTTCGATCCCTTCTTCACCACCAAGCCGATCGGGCAGGGCACCGGACTCGGACTTTCGATGATCTATGGATTCGCCCGACAGTCGAACGGTCACGTCACGATCGAAAGCCGGCTCGGGCAGGGCACCATCGTCCGCCTCTATCTGCCGCGCCATCACGGCGACAGCGCCGTCGAAAAAGCCTCGGCCGTCCGGGCGGCCGAATACGCCTTTACCGGCGAGACCGTGCTGGTGGTCGAGGACGAGCCGGTGGTGCGTGGCGTGATCCTGGAGATGCTCGGCGAACAGGGCTATCGCACGCTCGAGGCGGTCGATGGACCTTCCGGCGTGAAGATACTGCGCTCCGGCGAGCGGATCGATCTATTGGTCACGGATGTGGGCCTGCCCGGCATCAACGGCCGTCAGGTCGCCGATCAGGCGCGCGAGACGCGGCCTGATCTGAAGATCCTCTTCATCACCGGCTACGCCGAGAGCGTGGTGATGGCCGACGGCTTCCTGCAGCCGGGCATGGAGATGATCACCAAACCCTTCGACCTCGACCATCTGGCGCAGCGCATTCGCGCGATGATGTCGGGCTAGAAGCGGCCGAATAGAGGCGCTATTACATCGCGCCGGTGAGGAACGGGTTGGTCAAGCGTTCCTGGCCGATGCTCGATCCCGGGCCGTGGCCGCAGATGAAGCCGACATCGTCGCCGAGCGGCAGCAGCTTGTCCTTGATCGACTTGATCAGCGTGTCGTGGTCGCCGCCGGGAATGTCGCTGCGGCCGACCGAGCCGTTGAACAGCACGTCACCGACATGGGCGAAATGCATTTCCCTGTTGTAGAACACCACGCTGCCGGGCGAATGGCCGGGGCAATGCAGGATGTCGAAGGTCAATTCGCCGATCGTGACCTGGTTGCCTTCCTCGAGCCAGCGGTCGGGCGCGAAATCGCGCACCCCTGTCATGCCGAACCGCGCGCCGCTGTTCACGACATTGTCGAGCAGGAACTTGTCGGCGATGTGCGGTCCTTCGATCTCGACCTTCAGCGCGTCGCTCAACTCGGCGGCGCCGCCGACATGATCGATATGGCCGTGGGTGAGCCAGATCTTCTCCACCGTGACGCCGCTCTGCTTGATCCCCGCCATGATCTTCGGCACGTCGCCGCCGGGGTCGATCACGACCGCCTTCCTGGTGGCTTCGCACCAGAGCAGGGTGCAGTTCTGCTCGAACAACGTCACGGGAATGATCGCGGCGCCGGCCTTCGCCTTGGCTTCAGTCTGGGTTTCCTGGGTCATGACCCGCACAATGCCGATTTTTGGCAGGCAGCCAAGTAAAAGATTCGAGCATTCGGGCGGCTGGCCCGAGGCGATCTGTCATACCGGCGGCGTCGGAGACAGGTCGATTTGAACCTGCCGGCGGTTCCGGCGTTGCCTTGCGCAATCCGGTTTGAAGGCGATGTTGTCGGAGATGGGTCAAGGCGACGAATTCTGGTGGCGGCGCGGGATTTTCTATCAAATCTATCCGCGCTCATTCCAGGATTCCAATGCCGATGGCGTCGGCGACATCAGCGGCATTGTCGACCGGCTGCCCTATCTGCAAGCCCTTGGCATCGACGCGATCTGGCTGTCGCCGATCTTCCCGTCCCCGATGGCCGATTTCGGCTACGACATTTCCGACTACATCGGCATCGATCCGCTGTTCGGCACGATGGAGGATTTCGACGCACTGGTCGCCGCCGTGCACGCCGCCGGCCTCAAGATCATCCTCGATCTCGTGCCCAACCATACCTCCGACCAGCATCCATGGTTCGTCGAGAGCCGTGCCTCGCGCGATAATCCGAGGCGCGACTGGTATCTCTGGCGCGAGCCGGCAGCGGATGGCGGGCCGCCGAACAACTGGTTGTCGGAATTCGGCGGCAGCGGCTGGGCATATGACGAGGTGACCGGGCAATATTACTACCACGCCTTCCTCGCCCAGCAGCCGGATTTGAACTGGCGCAATCCGCAAGTGCGGCAGGCCATCTATGACGTCATGCGCTTCTGGCTGCGCAAGGGGGTCGATGGCTTCCGCGTCGATGTGATCTGGCATCTGATCAAGGATGCGGCATTTCGCGACAACCCGTCCAATCCGAATTTTCGAGAAGGCCGGCCGCCGAATGAGCGGCTGCTGACGCAATACTCCACCGATCAGCCCGAGGTTCACGAGGTGATCGCCGAGATGCGGCGGGTGACCGACGAATTCCGCGCCCGCGTATTGATTGGAGAGGTGTATCTGCCGCTGCACCGTCTCGTCGCCTATTACGGCAACGACCTCTCCGGCGCGCAGATGCCGTTCAACTTCGCGCTGTTGTCGACGCTGTGGAGCGCGCGTTCGATCGAAAGGATCATCGCCGACTATGAGCGCGCTTTGCCGGCCGGCGCGTGGCCGAACTGGGTGCTCGGCAACCATGACCGGCCGCGGGTCGCGAGCCGGGTCGGGCCGGAACAGGCGCGGGTCGCCGCGATGCTGCTGCTGACGCTGCGGGGAACGCCGACGCTCTATTACGGCGACGAGATCGGCATGCATCAGGTCGCGGTCGCGCCCGAGCAGGTGCGCGACCCCTTCGAGAAGAACGTGCCGGGGATCGGCGCCGGCCGTGACGGCTGCCGCACCCCGATGCAATGGAACGCCGCGCCGCATGCGGGCTTCTCGACGGCGCAGCCGTGGCTGCCGCTGCCCGATGACTTCGTCCACGAAAATGTGGTCAACCTGGCAGCGGATTCCCGATCCAATCTTCACCTCCACAAGGCGCTGATAGAACTGCGGAGACGATCCCCGCAGCTTGTCTCGGGCGACTATGTCCCGATGGCCGCGCAAGGCGACCTCCTGCTCTACCGGCGGGAATATGAAGGCCACGCGGTGGTGATCGCGCTCAACCTCGGCGCCGAGCCGGCTTCGATGGCATCCGAGGCGGGCGGTCTCGATGGCGAGATTCTGCTGTCAACGATGCTTGACCGGGAAGGCGAAAGAATTCAGGGCACGCTGGATCTGCGCGGCAATGAAGGCGTGATCATCGGATAGGGATTCCCGAGAACTCACGCCGGGTGGCCGGCCTTGCCAACCGCATCGACATCGATATCGCTGCGCTTGAGCAGGTAGTCGAGGCCGCCGACGCGATACCAGCGGTAGCCATAGCCCTCGATCACCAGCCTGTGCCTGCCGCGTTCGTCGGCATGGCTGTGATCTTCCGCCAGCAGGTTGACCAGCAGATTGCCGGCTTCTCCCGGAAGTCCGCTCGCAAAGGAGATTTCCCGCGGCTTCTCGTCGAGATTGTGCAGGAACAGCACTGAATTGTTGCGCCAGTCATAGCGCAGGATCAGCACCGCCGGGTCGCGCGTGGCGATCACCTGAAAATCGCCCCAGCCGATTTCCGGCACTTCCTTGCGCATCCGGATGATGCGCTCGGTCCAGTTCAGCATCGAATTGGCGTCGCGGCGCTGCCTGGCGACGTTGACATGCTGATAGCCGTAGGGGCCCTCGTCGATGACGGGGGAGCAGGGCCGGTCGCTCTCGGTGAAGCCGGCATGCGGTTCGGTCGACCACTGCATCGGCGTGCGTGCGCAATTGCGCTCGGGCAAAGCGAGATTGTCGCCCATGCCGATTTCATCGCCGTAGCGGATCACCGGCGTCCCCGGCAGCGTGCACATCAGGCTATAGGCGAGTTCGAGACGGCGGCGGTCGCCACCCAGCATCGGCGCCAGCCGGCGGCGGATACCGCGGTCGTAGAGCTGCATGTTCTTGTCGGGACCGAATTTATCGAACACCACCGTTCGCTGCGCTTTCGTCAGCCGGCCGAGATCGAGTTCATCGTGGTTGCGCAAAAACAGTCCCCATTGCGCGGTGGCGGGCCTGGGCCTGGTCGCCTTCAGCGCCTTCGCCAGCGGACGGGTATCGGCGGACGCCAGCGCATAGAACAGATGCTGGTTGACGTGGAAATTGAACATCATCTGCATGCGGTCGCCATCGTCGCCGAAATACTCCATGTCGGTGTCCGGCAGGACATTGGCTTCCGCCAGAATGATGGCGTCGCCCTGCCGCCATTGCAGGAATTCCCGGAACGAGCGCAGCATGTCGTATTGCTCGATGGGAGTGCGGACCCTGGCGCCCTTGGTCGCGATCACGAAGGGAACGGCGTCCATGCGAAAGCCGGAGACGCCGAGCTGAATCCAGAAACCCATGATCTTGAGGATTTCGGCCTGCACCAGCGGGTTCGAGGTGTTGAGGTCGGGCTGGAAATCGAAGAAGCGGTGGAAGTACCAGGCCCTGGCTTCCTTGTCGTGCGTCCAGGTCGATTTCTGCACACCGGGAAACACCATGCCCTTGTTGGCATTGGCGGGCCTCTTGTCGGCCCAGACATACCAGTCGCGGAACGGCGAATCCTTCGCGCTCCGCGCATCGCGAAACCAGGCGTGCTGGTCCGAGGTGTGGTTGACGACGAGATCGATGATGACGCGGATGCCGCGTTGCTTGCAGCCATGGGTGAATTCGACGAAATCTCCGAGCGTGCCGTAGCGCGGATCGACGCCGTAATAGTCCGAGATGTCGTAGCCGTCGTCTTTGCCCGGCGAAGGCTGGAACGGCATCAGCCAGATCGTGGTGATGCCGAGGCCCTGAAGATAATCGAGTCGCCGCAGCAGGCCCTTGAAATCCCCGATGCCGTCGCCATTGGCGTCCATATAGGTGCCGACGGAAAGGCAATAGAAAACGCCATTCTTGTACCAGAGGTCGTCGATCATTCGCCGCAGCCGTGCTTTCCTTGACCGGTATCAAGTGAGGGCTGGGGGCCGGGTTCCGTGCGGTGGCTTTTAGTTCGCCCGCGGCTGGGGGCGATGGAGAACGAAACCGGAATCAGTTAGGATGAGGCGATGGAACAGCCCGCCCGCCAGATCGCCCTCGTGCCGCCGGACCGCCGCCAGTCCGAGACCGCGCTTGCGGTCGCGCGCGGCACCGCGCGGCTGTTGCGGTCACTGGGCTTTGCCTGTGTCAGCGAATTGCCGCTACCGTCGGGCCGACGCGCGGACCTGGTGGCGCTGAACGAGCGCGGCGAAATCTGGATCGTCGAGGTCAAGTCCTCGGTCGAGGATTTTCGCGCCGACCAGAAATGGCAGGATTACCGGATGCATTGCGACCGGCTGTTCTTCGCCTTCACGCAGGATATTCCCTGCGAGATTTTCCCTGAAGATACCGGCCTGATCGTTGCCGACGCCTATGGCGCGCACCTGCATTGCAACGCGCCGGAGCATCGGCTGCCGGCGCCGACCCGCAAGTCGATGACGGTGCGGTTCGCCATGGCCGCCGCGCAGCGGATCAACCGGTTGGTCGATCCGCAAGGCCACGGCGAGTTCTAGCCCGGGGCGTTTGTTCGGCAGTCAGAGCTTTCGCCCGAGATATTTCTCGACCTGCTTCCGCTCCCAGTCGCCGTTCAGGAATGGAATCTGCTCGAACACGCGAAGTCCGTGAAACAGGACGGCGATTCCCCAGCCTGCCGCGGCAAAAAGAAACCAGTGGAAATGCGGCGATGTGAGCCGGTTCACGATCGCGAGGAAGGCGATCACAATGACATATTGCGCGAGATGAATGTAGAATCCCCGCAATTTGCGGACATGCGCCAGCGCCAGCGCTTCATCGGGGCTGACGCCCGGGTTCGCGGTCGCGTCTTGGCTGATGGTCGTGTTCATTTCCGGCTCCTTGAGGGCTGAAAAATCGATCTCAAAGGCCGCGCCCAGCGCTTTCAATGACTCCACGCTGGCGGGCTGTCCCCGTTCGAGGCGTTGAATGGTGCGAACGCTCAGGCCGCTCAGTTCGGCCAATTGCTCCTGAGACCAGCCGCGCTGAAGCCTGAGTTTCTGAATCAACATCTGAGATCCCTGAGTCAACGACCGGAAATCTACGTCGAGGGTCGCCTTGCCGACCACGTCAGCGACCTGACTTCAACCCGACAATGGCCCGACTTGCGTTCGACAACGCAGCCGAAAGCCTTCCGATACAGCGGATGGCCAGGGTGGATTTTGATGGATCGAGGCGGCTGTTGTCTACACCCGAGGCGAAGATCTACCGCGGCGCGCGCTTGGCCAGAATGCGCTGCAATGTGCGGCGGTGCATGTTCAGCCGCCGCGCGGTTTCCGAGACGTTGCGATTGCACATCTCATAAATGCGCTGGATGTGCTCCCAGCGCACGCGATCGGCTGACATCGGATTCTGCGGAGGCTCGGATTTCTCGGTGCCGCTGGCGAGCAGCGCCGCGACCACATCGTCGGCATCGGCGGGTTTCGACAGATAATCCACCGCGCCCATCTTCACCGCGGTCACCGCGGTCGCGATATTGCCGTAGCCGGTCAGCACGATGGTGCGCGCCTCCGGGCGCTTGCGCTTTAAGGCCGACACCACATCAAGCCCATTGCCGTCGCCGAGCCGCAAATCCACCACCGCGAAGGCGGGCGCCGCCTTGCCGATTTGGGCCAAGCCATCGCTGACAGTATCGCAGGATGTCACCGTGAAGCCTCGGGTCTCCATGGCGCGCGACAGCCGCTCCAGAAACGGCTTGTCGTCCTCCACGATCAGCAGTGAGCGGTCGGTGTGGCTGGTAAGTTCCGCGATGGCGTTCACGATCAACCGTCCTTTTTGGCAGACACTCTACATATGGCGTGGCAAAGCGGCGCTGCCAAGGCCGTCCTAAGTTGATGGCGCCGCGGCTTTGAAGGCCCGGGATTAGAGGATGTCTAAACTGAAGGTTCAATTGATGTTTCGGTGGCTTCGAAGCGGCGGCGCGGCCAGGCGATCTGTACCACCGCACCGTGATCCGGAAAAATCCGGTTGGTAAAGGAGACTTGCGCACCGGTCCGCTCAAGCAAGGTGCGGGCGATGAAGACCCCGAGACCGAGGCCGCGATGGTCGCCCACAGCTTCACCCGCAGTTTCTTCGGCGTTCTTCCGTCGCGACAGATAGGGTTCGCCGATCCGTTTGATGATGTCGGGCGCGAAACCCGGCCCATCGTCGGAGATGACGATCTCCACGGTGTCGGTATTCCACCACGCATTCACTTCCACGGTGGTCCGTGCGAAATCGACGGCGTTCTCCACGATGTTGCCGACGCCATAGAGGATCGCCGGGTTGCGGGTGCCGACCGGCTCGCGGACGCCGGCGACCGCGATCCGGACCTTGATCGCAACACCGAAATCGCGATGCGGCGCCACGATTTCCTCGATCAGTGTCGACAGCGGCATGTGGTCGAACGGTGCGCCGGTCGAGGACAATTGCGTGATCTTGGCCAGGATGTCGCGGCAGCGCTGCGCCTGCTCCCGCAAGGTCTTGATGTCGCCGGAGAGCGGGCCCTTGTCACCGAGGCTTTTCTCGAGCTCTCGCGAAATCAGGACGATCGTCGACAGCGGGGTGCCGAGTTCGTGGGCAGCCGCAGCGGCAAGGCCGTCGAGCTGGGTCAGATGCTGCTCACGCGTGAGGACCAGTTCGGTCGCCGCCAGCGCATCCGACAATTTGCGGGCTTCTTCGGTGACCTGGAACGCATAGAGACTGGTGACCCCGATCGCCAGCACGATCGAAAGCCAGACGCCGATCAGATAGATCGGCGGCAGCTCCAGCGGCTCCTCGCTGTCCCACGGCAGCGGCAGATGGAAATAGACCAGCACCGAGGCGCAGGCGACCGCGAATACGCCAAGCGCGATCGTCAGCCGGACTGGCAGCGCCGTTGCCGAGATCAGCACCGGGGCGAGAAACAGGAACGAGAAAGGATTTTCCAGCCCGCCGGTGAAGAACAACAGCCCGGCCAGCTCGGCGATGTTCAGCGCCAGCAATGCGGCGGCATAGACCGGCTCCAGCCGCCGCATCGGATTGAAGACGACCTGCAGCACCAGATTGAGCAGCGCCGACAGGCCGATGATGGTGATGCAGGGGGCGACCTCGAGGTCGAATTCGAGCCCCTGCACCACGATGAAAAGTGCGACCAGTTGCCCGAGCACCGCGAGCCAGCGCAGCCGCAGGATCGTGTCCAGGCGGATATGACGGCGCGGATGGCGAAAGTCGTGAGCGGCGATTTCTGACATATCCGGGAGCTTAGCCGCGCGCGGGGCCGATCACAAACGCGCCTCTTGGATGTCCGGCCGCCGGCGAATTTCCTGCCAAAGTCTTGCGCTCGCCGCCGCAATGGCTCAATGAACGCCCCGCATGGAAAACGACGGTGCCGCCGCCTCCCGGTCCCCAGCCGCCGATCCGACAGTGTCGGCGGCGATCGAGGTCGCGCACCTCGTCAAGGTCTACAAGGCCACCCGCGCGGTCGACGACGTGTCGTTTCGCATCGCGCGCGGCAGCATCACCGGGCTGCTCGGCGGCAACGGCGCCGGCAAGACCACGACCATCGCCATGATCATGGGGCTCGTGCTGCCGACCTCGGGCCGGATCCAGGTGCTGGGTGCGGCGATGCCCGAGCACAGCGCCGAGGTGCTCGGGCGGATGAATTTCGAAAGCCCCTATGTCGACATGCCGATGCGGCTGACGGTGCGGCAAAACCTCACGATCTTCGGCAAGCTCTACGCCGTCGAGAATCTGCGCGAGCGTATCGCGCAACTTGCCGCCGATCTCGATCTCGAGGATTTCCTTGACCGCGCCAACGGCAAGCTCTCTGCCGGACAGAAGACCCGTGTCGCGCTGGCGAAGGCGCTGATCAACGAGCCCGAACTGCTGCTACTGGACGAGCCGACCGCCTCGCTCGATCCCGATACCGCCGACTGGGTCCGGCAGCATCTGCAGGACTATCGCAAGGACCGAGGCGCGACGGTCCTGTTGGCTTCGCACAACATGCTCGAGGTGGAGCGGCTGTGCGACCGCGTCATCATCATGAAGCGCGGCCGCATCGAGGACGACGATACGCCCGACGGCATCATGGCCCGCTACAACCGGACGACGCTGGAAGAAGTCTTTCTTGACGTCGCGCGCGGCCGCGCCCAGGAGGCGGCGCCGTGAACAGGCTCGCCACGCATTGGGAGATTGCGCCGCATCGCATTGGTGCGATGGTCCTGCGCTATTGGTACCTTCTGATGTCGTCGTGGCCGCGGCTGTTGGAACTCTTGTATTGGCCGGCGATGCAGATCGTCACCTGGGGCTTCCTGCAGACCTATATCTCGCAGAATGCGGGCTTCTTTGCGCGGGCCGGCGGCACGCTGATCGGCGCCGTGATCCTGTGGGACATCCTGTTTCGCGGGCAGCTCGGCTTCTCGATCTCGTTCCTCGAGGAGATGTGGGCGCGCAACCTCGGCAATCTGATGATGAGCCCGCTGAAGCCGATCGAGTTCCTGATCGCGCTGATGATCATGAGCCTGATCCGGCTCGCGATCGGCGTCATTCCGATGACGGGGCTTGCGTGGTTTCTGTTTCACTTCAATTTCTACGGCATCGGGGTGCCGCTGATCGCGTTCTTCTGCAACCTGATCTTCACCAGTTGGTCGATCGGGATTTTCGTATCCGGGCTCGTGCTGCGCAACGGGCTTGGCGCGGAAAGCATCGTCTGGACGCTGATGTTCGCGCTGATGCCGTTGGCCTGCATTTACTATCCCGTAACGGTGCTGCCGCATTGGCTGCAATATGTCGCCTGGGCGTTGCCGCCGACCTATGTGTTCGAGGGCATGCGGGCGCTGTTGATCGAGCATGTGTTCCGGGCCGACCTGATGGTCTCGGCGCTCCTCATCAATGCGGTGCTGTTTGTTGCGTCATTTGGGACATTTCTTCTGCTTCTGCGCAGCGCCCGCCGCCAGGGTTCACTGCTGGGTGGTGGCGAATAAGTCACGTTCCCGTGGATTCGCCGGCTTTCCCCTAGCCGAAGCAGGGAGATCTACCGATCTGTACATTGACGCTTTCTTACGCATTCGGCAGTATGCTGCGATGCAAAAAGGGGATTGAGCAATAATGCCGATTGGTGAGTTTGGCGGCGCGCCGCCACTGGTGGCCGAAGGCAGTCCGGCGCTGACCACGCCGATGTACTGGATGTACGAGCTGGGGCACGCCTCGCTCAACCCGGCGCGCGCTGTAACCGACGCGACCAAGATCCTGTTTCAGAATCCGCTCAATCCGTGGTCGCACACCGAATTCGGCAAATCGATCGCCGCCGGCTGCGAATTGTTCGAGCGCGCCACCCGCCGCTACGGCAAGCCCGAATGGGGTCTGAACGACACCGAGGTCAGCGGCGTCCGCACCCCGATCGAGATCCGCTCGGTGTGGGAAAAGCCGTTCTGCCGGCTGTTGTACTTCGATCGCAAGTTGACGCGGCCGCTGCGCATTCCGCAACCGCGGGTGCTGATCGTGGCGCCGATGTCGGGTCACTATGCGACGCTGTTGCGCGGCACGGTCGAGGCCTTCCTGCCGACCCACGAAGTCTACATCACCGACTGGGCCGATGCCCGGATGGTCCCGCTCGCCGCGGGCCGCTTCGATCTCGAGGACTATGTCGATTACGTCATCGAGATGCTGCACGTGCTCGGCGGCAACATGCATATCATCGCGGTGTGCCAGCCATCGGTGCCGGTGGTGGCGGCGGTCTCCATCATGGAAGCCGAGCGCGATCCCTTCGTGCCGCTTTCGATGACGCTGATGGGCGGACCGATCGATACCCGCCGCAATCCCACTGCCGTCAACAACCTCGCCGCCGAACGCGGCATCGACTGGTTCCGCAGCAACGTCATCACCAAGGTGCCGTTTCCGCATCCGGGCGTGATGCGCGACGTCTATCCGGGCTTCCTGCAACTCTCGGGCTTCATCAGCATGAACCTCGACCGCCATACGGACGCGCACAAGGCCCTGTTCAAGAACCTGGTGAAGGGCGATGGCGACCTCGTCGACAAGCACCGCGATTTCTACGACGAGTATCTCGCGGTGATGGATCTCTCGGCGGAATATTATCTGCAGACGGTCGACACCGTGTTCATCAAGCATGCGCTGCCGAAGGGTGAGATGACCCATCGCGGCAAGCCGGTCGATCCCTCGAAGATCACGCGCGTGGCGTTGATGACGGTGGAAGGCGAGAACGACGATATTTCAGGCCTCGGCCAGACCGAAGCCACACATGCGCTGTGCAGTTCGATCCCTGCCCATCGCCGGATTCACTACGTGCAGAAGGGCGTCGGGCACTATGGCGTGTTCAACGGTTCCCGCTTCAAGTCGGAAATCGTGCCCCGCATCTCCGACTTCATGATGTCGGCGGCAAGCGTAAAACCCTCGCTGGTCGCGGCAGCGGAATAAAGCGCCGGGCGAATGGCTCCGGCCCCTTCGCCCCCGGGAGAGGGGCGTTGGCGCCTTCGACTAGGGCTTGTCGTAAAGCGCCTTTCCCTTGTCCACGATATGAACCGTCAGCAGTTTGAGTGTCTTGTCGCCGACGATCTTGAAGCCGGCATGCGGCACATCGCGCGCATTGATGGCGGCCGAGCCTGCCGACAGGGAAATCTGCTTGCCGTCCGGAAGTTCCGCGCTCGCGCCCTCGAGCACGTACAAGGCTTCTTCGCCGTGATGGATGTGACGGGCGAAGGTTTCGCCCGGTTTGGTTTCGGAGACGCTGATAATGACTTCCATGTTGGTCCCGGTCAGGTCGGCTCGCTTGAGTTCTTTGCGGCCGGCCGGCTCTTGCGCCTGCGCGGCGTAAATCAGTGCGGTTGCCGCAACCGCGACAGCGATCCATTTGGTGGAAACAGACATCGACATCTCCCTCGTTAAAGTGACGCCGTACTTTGCGGTCGGGCGTGCAGAGGCGTCAAATCGGCAAGCTGACGAAAACGGCCAATGCCGGCGTACTTTCAGCGAAATCTTGCTTCCAACGCGTTCAATCACCTGCTTTCGACGCCTTTATCGGGGGGGCTTCGGCCGCGCTCGGGCACCGATTCGGCCGGCCGGCTAAGCCTCTGAACAGACTCGAGGAAATCGCACTTCCCGGCTCTTCGAAGGAATGAGCGTGAACTTCAAAGTTTGACCCAGCCACAGAGGCAAGGTTCCCGACGAAATTTTTTGTTCCCGGCCCCTCCTATAGGGCCGGTTAACCGGTTAGCCCCTGTATATTGGGCAAATGATTTGTTTTTGCGCCGAACGATTTCAATGGCGGCGGCTGTGGCAGAATCCGGGCGAACTCCTGATCCCCGGACTTGCAGACATGGCCACTCGCGCGCTCCTCTATCGGCGGCCTTACGAGCCTTCTCGACTCCTGGTCAAGCACGGCTCGCAAATCTATTCGGTCCGGCTGCGCCGGCACCGTCGGGCGCGCCGCTACACCTTGCGGATCCATCCAAGCGACCGTGAAGCCATCCTGACCATGCCGCCGCGCGGCACGCTCAGCGAGGCCAAGGACTTCGCGCAGCGTCATGGCGGCTGGATCGCCGCGCGTCTCGGCCGCCTGCCCAAGGCCGCGCCGTTTCTCGCCGGCACCGTGGTGCCATTGCGCGGCGTCCCGTACCGGATCGTGCATCGCGCCGGCCAGCGCGGCACGGCGTGGACGGAAGT
>Ga0209483_1000281_pt1 | contig 46956 bp, 41 predicted proteins | sample NGEPerA_FD_184508 | JGI IMG/M metagenome (GOLD analysis project Ga0209483, IMG submission 184508) | Arctic peat soil microbial communities from the Barrow Environmental Observatory site, Barrow, Alaska, USA - NGEE PermafrostL2-A... | ecosystem: Environmental > Terrestrial > Soil > Wetlands >...
ACACCAACAACTCGACCCATGGCTGCATGACTACAACTTCCACAGACCTCATGCTAGCCTCAACCTCAACACGCCAGCTTCCAGAGCCGGTATGAATCGGAACAACCTATTGAGCCTCCACACCTAGACCCATCTGCCACACTGCCAACACCTCCGCGCCCGTTCAACCAACCCCCTCTCTTGACCCCCCGATACATCTGGGCATAGCCTCATTTCACCCCAAGTCATCTAGGGGTACACTTATGGCCAAAAACAATCTCCAGGGGACCCTCGACCTCCTCGTCCTCAAAACCCTCGCCCAGGTCGGCGAGCTCCACGGATACGGCATCGTCCTCCACATCCAGCGCGCCTCCGGCGACCTCCTCAGCGTCGAAGAAGGCTCCCTCTACCCGGCCCTCCACCGCATGGAACAAAGCGGCTGGATCGCCTCCGCCTGGGGCCTTACCGACACCAGCCGGAAAGCCAAATTTTACGAACTCACTCCCGAGGGCCGCCGCCAGCTCGCCGCCGCGGAAAAGAGCTTCGACCAGCTCGTCAAAGGGATCCGCACGTTGCTCCGCTACGCCTGAGGCCCTCCATGTCGCTGCCCCGCCGCATCGCCAACCTCTTCTCCCGCTCCCGCATTCAAGCCGATATCGACGCCGAGCTCCGCTCGCACCTCGACATGCGCGCCGCCGACAACATCGCCGCCGGGATGTCTCCCGGCGCCGCCCGCCGCGACGCCCGCCTCCGTTTCGGCAATCCGACAGTCATCACAGAACGCACCACCAGTGCCGACACCGCCCTCACCCTCGCCGGCATCTTCGCCGACATCCGCTTCGCCGCCCGCCAACTGCGAAAATCCCCCGGCTTCGCCTGGACCTCCATCCTCACCCTCGCTCTCGGCATCGGGGCCTGCACCGCCATCTTCAGCGCCATCAAGCCCATCCTCATCGACCCGCTGTCCTACCCGCACGGCCGCCAGCTCATGATGCTCTGGGAGATGGGTTCGGGCGGCGGCCCCCGCAACGTCACCTTCGGCACTTTCTACGGCCTCGCCGAACGCACCCGCGAATTCTCCGCGCTCGCCGTCATGAAAGCCTGGCAACCCGCCATGACCTCCGCCGACCGCCCCGAGCGCTTGGAAGGGCAGCGCGTCTCCGCCGACTACTTTCGCACCCTCGGCATCGCGCCCATCCTCGGCCGCGACTTCACCCCCGCCGACGACCGTTTCCAGGGCCCCAACAACGTCATTCTCAGCGACACCCTCTGGCGCCGGAGCTTCAGCGCCGATCCCGCCGTCATCGGCCGCCAGGTCCGCCTCAACGACACCCTGTTCACCGTCATCGGCGTCATGCCCGCGACGTTCCAGAACATGCTCGCGTCTTCCGCCGAGCTCTGGGCGCCGCTGCAGTACAACCCCGCTCTGCCCGTCGACGGCCGCGAGTGGGGACACCATCTCCGCATGATCGGCCGCCTCCGCCCCGGCGTACAACCCGCGCAAGCCATCGGCGAGCTCAACGCCATCCTCCAGACCCTCGCGTAACAAAACGCCGCCGGCTACAACAGCTCCGGCGGCCCACCCAGCGGCATGATCGTCGATCCGCTCCAGAAGGACCTCACCGCCGCCGTCCGTCCCGCGCTTTTTGCAGTCTTGGGAGCTGTGTTTCTAGTAATGCTGATCGCCTGCGTCAACGTCGCCAACCTCCTGCTTGCCCGTGGCGTCCAACGTCGCGCAGAGTTCGCACTTCGCGCCGCCCTTGGCGCAGCCCGCACCCGCGTCGTCCGTCAACTCCTCACCGAAACCATCCTCCTCGCCACCATCGGCGGCATCCTCGGCATCGCAGTGGCCGCCGCCGCACTCCGGGCCCTGATCGCCCTCAGCCCACCGGGCCTGCCGCAGGTCCACGCGATGACCATCGACCCGGCTGCCCTCCTCTTCGCCCTCGCCACCGCCGCAATCATCGGAATCATCCTCGGCCTGGTCCCTGCCTTCCAGCTCTCGCGCGAAGACCTCAGCACCGGCATGAGGCAAGGCTCGCGCGCTACCCCAGGCACGCGCCAGTGGGCCCGCCGAGCCCTCGTCGTCTCGGAGATTTCTCTCGCCGCAATTCTCCTCGTCGGCACCGGGCTACTTCTCCGCAGCATGGAGCATCTCTTCGCCGTCGACCCCGGCTTCGACCCCACTCACGTCCTCACCATGCAGGTACAAACTTCAGGCCGCCGGTTCGACACCGACGCCGCCCGGGTCCGCTTCTTCGCCGCCGCGCTCGATCGCGTCCGCCAGCTTCCCGGAGTCGTTTCCGCGGGCTTCACCACCCAACTCCCCCTCAGCGGCGACAGCGACATCTATGGCATCGAACTTCAGGGCGAAACCACCGCCCAGCAGACGCCCGCGCTCCGCTACGCCGTCACTCCCGGCTACGTCGAGGCGATGCGCATCCCCCTGCTCCGCGGCCGCCTGCTCAACGACCATGACATCGCGGGAGCCCCACCCGCCATCCTCGTCAACCAGGCCTTCGCCGACGCCAGATTCCCGGGCCAGAGCCCCATCGGGCATCTCGTTCGCACCAGCCCCGATGTCGGCACCGCGAGCAATCCCTGGGCCACCATCGTCGGAGTCGTCGGCAACGTCAAGCAAGCGTCTCTCTCCGTCGGAGGCGAGCAAGCGTTCTACATCTCGACCGCGCAATGGGCCTGGACGGACGCCGCCCAAACCCTCGTCCTCCGCACCCGCGACGACCCCGCATCTCTCGCACCCGCCGTCCGCGAAGCCATCTGGTCGGTGGACAAAGACCAGCCCATCGTCCAGGTCGCCACCATGGACACGCTCGTCGCCGCCTCCGAAGTGCAGCGCCACTTCGTTCTCATGCTTTTTGAAGCGTTCGCCCTCGCCGGCCTCCTGCTCGCGGCTATCGGGATTTATGGAGTCCTCGCCGGCAGCGTCAACGAGCGCACCCGCGAGATCGGCGTCCGCGCCGCCCTAGGCGCATCCCGCCGTTCCATCCTCACGCTCATCGTCCGCCAGGGAATGGCCCCTGTAGCCCTCGGCCTCTTCCTCGGCCTGACCGTTGCGGTCCTTGCCAGTCAAGCCCTCGCTGCATTCCTCTTCGATACGTCCCGCTTCGATGTCCTCACGTACGCCGCGGTGACCGCGCTGCTGCTGTCGGTTTCCGGCGCCGCCTGCCTTATCCCCGGCCGCCGCGCCACAACCATCAACCCCGTAGACGCCCTCCGCGCCGAGTAAAGAAAAGCAAAAGCCTTGACGCAAAGTTCGCCAAGTTAGCCAAGTTTCGCAAAGGGTCCCGTCGCGAAACTTGGCGCATTTCTTCGCGAACTTTGCGTTAAAGGACTCCTACCCCAGGCACCAACTGGCCGCTTCGCATCCTTCAGTCACGCGACGCTACCTCGGCGGCGCCGCACTCCGACATTCCAGCAACTATCGTCTGCCGCATCGACCGCGCTCGTCGTACCATAATCACCATGAGCGACCCTATACGCACCGCCGTCATCGGATACGGCTTAGCCTGCAAAGTCTTCCATGCCCCGTTTATCTCCGCCGTTCCGGGGCTCGAACTCACCGCCATCGTCCAGCGCCGCGGCGACGAAGCCGCCACCGACTACCCGCACGTCACGATCTTCCGCAGCATCGACGAAGCCATCGACGCACCGGACATCGACCTCATCGTCGTCGCGACGCCCAACGACACGCACTTCGACCTCGCCCTGCGCGCCCTGCAGGCCGGCAAGCACGTCGTCATCGACAAACCCTTCGCCGCGACATCCGAGCAGGCCCGCGAACTCATCCGCGCTGCCCACCACGCCGGAAAAATTGTCGCCCCGTACCACAACCGCCGCTACGACGGAGACTTCCTCACCCTCCGCAAGCTGCGCGGCGAGGCCGCGCTGGGCCGGGTGGTCACCATCGAATCGCACTTCGACCGCTTCCGGCCCATCCAGCGCGCCAACACCTGGAAAGAGGCCAGCGGGCCGGCCAACGGCATGCTCTTCGACCTCGGACCGCACCTCGTCGACCAGGCGCTGGCCCTCTTCGGCCCACCCGCCGCTATCACCGCCAGCGTCCGCTCCGACCGCGACGAAACGGCCATCGAAGACGCCTTCCTCATCGTGCTCGACTATGGCGGCACCGCCGACAACCGCTACGTCCGTTACACCTGCCAGGCCACCATGCTGGCCGCCGAACCCGGGCCCCGCTTCACCGTCCACGGCACCGGCGGCAGCTACGTCAAGTACGGCCTCGACCCGCAGGAGCCCGCCCTCGTCTCCGGCGCCAAAGTCCCTCCGGTGGGCGATCCCACTCCCTGGCTCCCCGAACCCGAATCCGACTGGGGCATTCTCACTCACGCCCCCAACCCAGCCGACCCGGGCAACCTCACCCGTGCGCGCTACCCCACGGTTCCCGGAGATTATCGCGAGTTTTACGTGAACGTCCGCGACGCCATCCTCGGCATCTGTCCGCTGGCCATCCCCTCCGAAGACGGCTACCGCGTCATCCGCCTGCTCGAACTGGCGCGCATCAGCAGCGAACGGCGCATGACCATCGACGTCAGCTTCGATTAGGGTCGGGTCCCGAGGCTTTAGATTGTGCGGTTTACGTGCCGCGACCCTTGAGGATCGAGCGCCATGGGAGAATAAAGCGGCTCATTTTTCTTTGAGGTTCGTGGCGTAAATTGGCGTTTTTGCGCCAATATGCGCCTTTATGTGCCACTTCGTGGCTTTTTGCCGGAAATTGCGGACTTAGTGGCTTTTTGCGACCATTTTGCGCCAAAAAGCGGTTTTGTAGTAGTCGCGCTAAACAATCTCGGCCGCCAACAGATCCTCCACCGTCTCCCGCCGCCGCACCAGCCTCGCAGCGCCCGACTCCACCAGCACCTCCGCGGGCCTGACCCGCGTGTTGTACTGCGACGCCAGCGACATTCCGTACGCCCCCGCGTCCAGCAACACCAGCAATTCCCCCGCCCTAACCTCAGCAAGCTCACGGTCCTTCGCAAAAAAATCACCCGACTCACAAACCGGCCCGACAATATCGGCCACCATCGCCGCGCGCTCCGACCGCACTACCGGCCAAATCTCATGATGGGCCTGATACAGCGCCGGGCGAATGAGATCGTTCATCCCGGCATCGGCAATCACAAAAGTCTTCGACCCGTTCTGCTTCACATATAGCACCCGCGTCAGCAGCGCTCCGGCCTGGGCAACCAGAAATCTCCCCGGCTCCAGCAGCAGATGCGCCCCCAACCCGCGACTCGCCTCCATTACCGCGGCAGCATACGTCCGGGCGCTCGCCGCAGCATCGAAATCCGCGACCCCGTACTCAATCCCGAGCCCACCTCCGGCATCGACATACCGAATATCCATCCCATCCGCCCGCAGTTCCTCAACCAGCTTCCCCACGCGCTTCACCGACTCCGCAAACGGCTCCACGCTCCGTATCTGTGAGCCGATATGGACACTCACCCCTACCGGCTCAACCCCATCCAACCCCATCGCTCGCTGATATACGACCCGCGCCTTATCGATCGCAATCCCAAACTTATGCTCCCGCAGCCCAGTCGAAATATACGGATGCGTCTCCGCAAAAACATCGGGATTCACCCTTAGCGCAATCCGCGCAACTTTGCCCTTCGCGGCGGCGCGCGCAGCCAGCACCTCAAGCTCCGCCTCGCTCTCCACATTGAACAGCAGAATGCCCGCATCGAGCGCCGCATCCATCTCCCAAACCTGTTTTCCCACACCGGAAAAGACCACCCGCCGCAGCGCCTCGGGAGCAGCCGCTCGCACCCGTTCCAGCTCCCCGCCGGACACAATATCGAACCCACACCCCAGCCCCGCCAGCATCTTCAAAATCGCCAGCGAAGAGTTCGCCTTTACGGCATAACAAATCGTATGCGGCACAGCCGCCAACTCACCCTGCAGCAGCCGCGCCCGCGCCGCAATCGCATCGGCGGAGTACACATACAGCGGCGTCCCAAACTCCTCCGCCAGGGCGGTCAAATCCGCGCCTCCACACTCCAGGCGCTGCTCTACATACGCAAACGGTCGCGGCGATTCAGGGCTGCTCACGAAACGGGCGCGCTCCCTGCATAATTCACCGGAGGATTCGGCGGCGGTGACGGCGTCGTCCACACCAGCGGCTGCTCGGGCATGACGATCCACGCCACGATGTAGGCGATGAAGATCGACCCGCAGCCCAGGAAGAACAGCAGCACGGTCAGCACGCGCACCAGCGTCGGGTCCCACCCAAAGTGGTCCGCGAACCCCGCGCAAACACCGCCGAGCATCCGCCCATACAACGGACGCACCATCCGCCCGCCGTAGCAATACGTCGCCTGCACCGGCGGTATCGGCCTGCCGCAATGGCAGCAGAACCGCGCATCCGGATTCATCTGTCGACTACACGCTCCACAAAACATTCCGGCCTCCCGAAACCACATTGTGTCATACGGCGCGCACAGAAATTTGTTCCGTCACAAATCTAAACCCTCACTCACCCCGACGTTGTCATCCTGAGCGAAGGCCCGCGCTTTTGCGGGCCGCAGCCGAAGGATCCGCCACCCCGCCCGCACCACCACAACCGCTCGTACCGTTCATCCCCAGCCGCCCTGCTCCTCGCTCGCACCGCCCCTGCCCTTCACTTCCCCACATAAGGATTCCGCAAATACCGCCGCGCCGCGTCCGCCTGCGACTGGTCGCCGCCACCCGCCGCCGCCATTTGATACATCTTTACCGCCTGCGACCGCTCATGCAGCAGATCGAACATCTGCCCCGCATTCAACTGGGCCCGTTTCCTCAACCAGTCGCTGCAATTCTGTTGCTCCGCCGCCAGCAGATAATTCGCCGCGGCTTCCTTCACCAAGTTCTGCCCGCGCTGCGTGTCGGCCAGCCCGAAATACGCCAATTGCAACCTCGGATCGACAAAGTATCCTTTCTTTCCCGCATCCGCCAGCACCGCCTCATACTCACGGACGGCGACCATCCCCTGCCCGCCGTCCTTCATCAGGTTGGCCACCTCCAGCCGAAACAAATAATCGTGCGGAAACTGGTCGGCCAACCCGCGCTGCACCACCAGCGCCTCGGGATAGCGCCCATCATGCCGCAAAAACAGCGACAGCGCCGTGCGCGACTCCACCGCCGTCACCACCCCATGCGCCCCCGCATCGCGCAGCAGGCTCAACCCCTGCTCCTTCGACCCGCTCACTCCGATGATCCCCACCATGATCCGCAGGAACCGCGGCAAGGACGCCACGGCAAACTGCTGTATCCCGATCGCCATCTTCGCGTCCGCATACTGCGGATCGATCTTCAGCACCCGCTCGCTGTCGTTGCGCGACTGCAGCCCCTGGTGCGCCGCGCTCGCAAACGAGTGGTCGGCCAGCGTGATGAACACCGCATGCATGCCCCGCGCATACCCCCGCGCAAAGTACGCATTCTTGTCCTCCGGGTCCTGTTCGATCCGCCGGTCGCACATACTCACAACCTTGCTCGTCAGCCCCTCGATCTTCGACCGCACCGCCGGGGACACCGACACCTCCCGCTTGGTCGAAAGAAAGCTATCGTGCGCATAGTAGGTCGTGTCCAAGAGGTCCTGGAGATACAACTCGCGAAAGATCGTCGCCATCAGGATGTAGTCCCACGCCATCGGCTCCTGGGGATGCGCCTTGCTCACTTCGTCGAACAGCCGCAGCGCGCCATCGTAGTCGAGGTTGTAAAACTTCTCATACGCGGCCCGCACGGTGGGGTCCAGGTTCAGTGGATCGGTGTGCGCCGCCTGCGCCCACGCCGGCATCCCACATAACAGCAGCAGAACCACAAGCGCAGAAACCCAGGTCCCGCATCTAGATCGATTCACCCACAGCCTCCACGTTGCATTCGCCCGCGCAAGTTCACTATATTCCTGATAGTCCGCACTCGCTGCAACCCGCCCCCCCAAACAAGAACCAGAGTGACTAGACAATGACGCGTCTCGATCTCCTGAAAATTCTCATCGGCCAGGCCCGCACGAACGGCTTCGACTTCCGCCATTGGTATACCACCCGCATGCGCCTCCCCTGGGAAAATCAGCAGGTGGCATTCGATACCATCGACACCCAGCGCCGCTACTATGCCCTGCTCTTCAATCACGATTTCGCACAGGCTTTCTGGAAAGCCGGCCAGACCATCACCTTCCAGGTGGCCGCGCAGACCTTCGAGCGGACGATGCCCGACGGCTCCGTCCGCGTCATCGAGCGCAAGCCTTTCATGCGCCGCACCGGCCGCCCCGACGCCTGGCGGTACCACCTCCGCGAAATGGCGCTCTCCGAGGAACCGTTGCTCTACATGCGCCGCTACCTTCACGTCGAAGACGCAGATGTTGTCGAGGAATCCTCACCCACGCAGAGAATTCTTCCCGCATCTCACCCGCATTCTCAAAAGGGGAACTCCTCACGCCCCAGCCTCACCACGCTCGAACTCGCGCGCAAGGCCGCCGAGCGCCGCCAGCGCGAAGTAGACGCCCTTCCCAAAGCCACCATCAACCACTCCACCAGCAGACGCAGTGCCCGCCTCCCCGGCGCGCGTTAGGAAACTGGCAACTGGCAGCTGGAAGCTCGCGGCTCGCAGCTATCACCCAAACCCCGACGACGCACCCACAATCGAGAACCCACAACCTACTTCCCCTCCATCTCCGCCAGCGCCCTCTTCGACGCCTTCTCCTGCTTCGGAATCGGGTCCAGCTTCAAGACCGCCTGATACTCCGTCCTGGCCTCATCCAGCTTGCCCAGCTTCCGCGCCGCCTCAGCCAGCGCGAAGTGCCCATACGGGTCGTTGGGCTGATACTGCACGGCATCCTTGGCGCGGTCATACGCGCCCTTGAAGTTGCCATCGTTCCGATAGAAATCCGCGACCGTCAAATCCTCCGCCGCCCTCGACTGGGGAGTCTCCGGAGTGACCTTCGGCAGCTTCTTCCGCCGGTTGATAGGAACCTTCGCCGTCGCGTCCCCACTACTTCCCTTGTCCGCCAGCCCTGAATCGTCATCCGGAGGCGCATCGGCCGAGCTACTCGAACTGGAACTGCTGCTGAACCCATCATCGCTGGCCGGCGCCGGCTCCGCGGGCTTTTGGGCCTGTGCCGGGGCACCCGGCTCTCCCGGAAACGGCTGCGCTTCTCCCGGCTTCCGCGCCGGCGCGGGAGCGGCGGGCGGAGCATTCGGATCGGGCGGCAAAGGCTGGTCCGGCCCCCAGTCCGCAGGCCTCGTCGGAGGCGCCGAACTCTCTCCCGGAAAAGGATTTTCATCCGCCGCGCTCTTGGCCGGGGCCGTCTTGGCCGGCACACAATTCTGCGCGGTCGCATTCAAGCAAGGCGGAGGCGGGTCCTGCTTCGCATCCTGCGGAGCCGCCTGCCCCCAGGCCCCCACGGCCAGCGTCATCGCCAGCCCAACCGCCGCACTCATCCCTCGCACGCTCATCACTTCCATTAGACGCCAACCACCACTCCCCGGATAGACCCCAACCCCAATTTCCCCGGTCTTTCACTATCCTCTATTCTCTACCCACTATCCTATTGCTATACTCAGCCCCAACGATGCCTCCACGACCGTCCTCCCCTCGCCTTCTCATCCGATCCTCGGCCATTCACGCCGCCGGCTGCTACACCCTCGACCCCATCCGCCGCGGCGCCCGCGTCATCGAGTACGACGGGCCCAGACTGTCCAAAAAAGAAGCCGACGACCGTTACGCCGGCCGCGACATCACCTACCTCTTCGGCTTCGGCGGCCAGGGCGATGTCATCGACGGCTTCGGCACGGCGATGTTCCTCAACCACTCCTGCGCCCCCAACTGCGAAACGGTAGAAATCCGCAAGCGCATTTTCATCCAGGCCATCCGCGACATCGCCGCCGGCGAAGAGCTGGTCTACGAGTACAACCTCTACGACTCCGACGACGACAACGCCGACTGCTACTGCGGGGCGCCGCACTGCCGCGGGACCATGTTCTCCGGCGAAGAAGTAGCCCGTCGCGCCCGCATTGCAAAGCGCAACGCCGCGAAAGGTAAGGCCACACGATGATTCGAACCAGCTACGTTGTCTCAAAGAGTGAGTGGACCGAAGCGCAACAACTTTGGTCCAAGCGGACGAGCACGAAGCTGCCCGGGAGTAAAGGTTTGAAGTGGGTTGGATTTTCCCTGGGAATTCCGATCGGCCTTAGCGTGCATTACATACCGCTCTGGCTATCGGGGTTGTTCGCCTTATATCTTCTTGGCGCCTACTTGTTCGATCGCTGGCGGAAGAAAGCCATCCGGCAATACCTGTACGCGCAAGCGACGGACAGAGACCAGGAAACGGAATTGACGATCGATGACGACGGTTATACAAGTGAGCGCCCCGGTTTCAATGAGTGCCGAATGAAATGGCGCTGCTTTACAGGCTGGCGGGAAGGCCCTACCGTCTTTGTCCTGGGGCGAAGCATCCAGTTCTGCATAGTGCCAAAGAGTTCGTTGAATGAACAACAGCAAATCGAATTCCGAAATGTCCTGAACGCGAACTTGCCAGCCGTTTGACCCTCCGAAATCTAGAGCCTATCCGCCGGATGCCCACGTCTCGCTTTTGAGGCATGGGCATCGCGCAAGGCGCGACCGCTCTCCAGCATCACCCCAAATTTGCCATCTCGACCGAAGCATCGCGGTTCCATGCGATACGCAGTGGAGAGACCTGCGTCTGCGCTTGCTTCTGCACGCGTCTACAAAGCCCCACTCAACAACCTCTTCAACGCCGCCACGTACTTCGCCAACGCCTTCCTCCCCACCGGAGTCAGCCGATAAACCGTCTGCGGCTTCCTGCCCGCAAACCGTTTCTGCATCGCCACATACCCCGCCTCCTCCAGCTTCAGCATCTGGGCCCCCAGGTTCCCATCGGTGGACCCCGTCTTCTCTCGCAACCAGGTAAAGTCCGCCTGGTCCACGCCCACCAGCAGCGACATCACCGCCAGTCGCAGCTTCCCGTGGATCACCGGATCCAAATCCGGCAGCGCGTCAGACATGGTCGTCACGCCTCTCCAGGCCCATCGCATAAAGCCCAAAGACGATCATCCCCAGCACCATCTCGACGAACATGATCGCGTTCACCTGCCCAAACGTCCGTGCATAAAACATCGCAACCCCGCCGGCCCACCACACCACGGCCACCGCTCCCTGCACGCGCCACCGCAAAATCTTCGCGCTGATCGCATGGGCCATCCCCACAATCACCAGCAACGCTGCGCAATACGACAGTTGCCACGTCAGCCGCTGCGCCATCCCCGCCGCCACAAACACCGCCAGCGAAATCCCCATCATGCCCCAGACCGCCTCCACGCTCCGGCACTCCATGCTGACGACGGCGCCACACTCTCGCCGCCGCAGCGCCAGACCTGCGATCGTCAGGAGAGCGCCCACCACCAGACAAACCGGCCACGCCCACAGCCCTACCCACTCCGAGCGCGGCTGAAAGGACCGCCAAGCCATCGCTGCCAGATCTACCAAGCCCCACAGAATAAAAACCCACGCATACCGCATCGTCGAGCGCCGTCCCTCAGCGATCATCGTTTCCATCAGAGCAATCCGCTGCACCAGGTCATCCTTCATCCCGCCGCCATCCCCTTCAACATTTGTCATTCGTTTTTACCTCTGCCACATACTCTGCATTATAGAGTTCTCTATGTCAAGACTATTATTAGGCCATTCACAATATTTTTTTGTCATTCCACAGCGCAGCGAAGGAATCTGCTTCCTGTCCGCGCCGCTGCCATCCGACCGCAGCTTCAAGCTCCTCCCTGGCTTCGAATGCATCCCACTCGCCATCCCTATTCGTCCCAACACTCCGATTCACATCCGCATCGAACCCAAGTGAACCGCCTATGACGAACCCTACCGGAGTCCCACTCATCGGCGCCCACCGCGGCGCCACCGCCTCCGCTCCTGAAAACACGATGGCCGCATTCGCCGCCGCCATCGCCCTGCGCGCCGACTTCATCGAAACCGACATCCGCCGCACCGCCGACCGCGTCCTCGTCCTCCACCACGACCCCGAAATCGGCCCCCTGAAAATCTCCACCACACCCTTCGCATCCCTCCAAATCGCCGACCCCAACCTCGCCACCCTCGAAGATCTGCTGCACCTCGCCAAAGGAAAGATCGGCCTCGACCTCGAACTGAAAGAAGCCGGCTACGAACCCCAGGTCGCCACCCTCCTCCGCGACCGCCAGTTCACCCCGGACGCCTTCGTCATCACGTCGTTCCTCGAATCCGCGGTGCGGCAATTCAAGGAAAGCTATCGCGAAGCGAAGTGCGGCCTCCTCATCGAAGACCGCTCCTCCCCCGAAACCCGCCTCCGCCGCTGTGGCGCAGACTTCGTCGCCGCCGAAGACAGCCTCGTAGACCCAGCCTTCGCACGCCGCCTCGCTGCAAAGAATTTCCCGGTCTGGGTCTGGACCGTCAACGACCCCGTCCGCATAGCCGCGCTCCTGGCCACGCCCGGCATCGAAGCCATCGTCACCGACGCTCTGCACCTCGCCCAGAACGAACAAACGCGGGCCCGCGGCAACTAACCCGGCGTCCCTGTCGAATTTGTCATCCTTCGCCGACGGCGAAGGACCCGCGTCCCGGCCGCGCACCCACTGGCGCCCTTCCGCATCTGATACTCTGAGCCTTACGACGCCTGCATGAATCTTCTTTCTCCAGAGGCATACGCCAAGCGCACGGTCGCCTCCGTACAGGAGTATTCCCTCCTTTCCGGCCGCGCCATCGCGGACATTTTTTCCGGCAAGCGCTACTGGGCCGATATCTGGACGCAAATGGACTCCATCGGCGTCGGCTCCCTGCCCATCGTCGTCCTGACCGGGTTCTTCACCGGCTGCGTCCTCGCGCTGCAAGCGGCAACATCATTGAAAGAATTTGGCGCCGTCGGCATGACCGGTCGCCTGGTGGCGCTCTCCATGGTCAAGGAGCTGGGCCCGGTGCTCACCGGCCTCATGGTCTCCGGACGCAACGCTTCCGGCATGGCCAGCGAAATCGGCTCCATGAAAGTCTCCGAGCAGATCGACGCCATGCGCGCCCTCGGCACCGACCCCATCCGCAAGCTGGTCACCCCGCGCCTCATCGCGACGGTCGTCATGCTGTTCTTCCTCACCATCATCTCCGACGCCTGCGGCACCGCCGGCGGGGCGCTGATTTCGGTCGTCCTGCTCCGCCTCAATGGCTCCATGTTCTTCCATACCGCCTACATGTCGCTGATCGCGGGCGACGTGGTCGGCGGACTGGTCAAGCCGCTTTTTTCCGGCTTCATCATCGCCAGCATCGGCTGCTACTACGGCATGACCACCAAGGGCGGGACCCAGGGCGTGGGCCGCGCCACCACCCAGGCCGTCGTCGTCTCTTCGGTCCTCATCATTCTCTGCGACTTCCTGGTCACGCAACTGATGATCGGCATCTTCGGCAGGTAGCCCATGGACTCGGTCACCACCCCAAAGCGCACCCCCGTCGAGCTGGAACGCGATACGCCGATGGTCGAGTTCCGCAATGTCTCCATCCGCTTCGACGACAACCACGTGCTCAAGAAAATCAGTTTCCGCGTGATGCGCGGCGAGACCCGCATCATCCTCGGCCCGGCCGGCGTGGGCAAGAGCGTGCTGATGAAGCTCGCCAACGGCCTGATGCTGCCCGACTCCGGCGACATTCTGATCTTCGCCAAATCGCTCGCCGCCATGACCGACGCCGAGATGTACGAAATGCGCGCCCACATCGGCATGGTCTTCCAGGAAAGCGCGCTCTTCGATTCCCTGAACGTCGAGGACAACGTCGCCTATCGCCTCAACGAAGAGCACGTGGAGCCCGCCGAAATCCACGACCGCGTCGTCGAAGTCCTGCAATTCGTCGAGCTGGAAAAGGCCATCGACAAGTTCCCCTCGGAGCTGAGCGGCGGCATGAGGCGGCGCGTCTCCATCGCCCGCGCCATCATCAACAAGCCCGACCTGATCCTCTACGACTCCCCCACCGGCGGCCTCGACCCCATCACCTCGACCACCATCGTCGAGCTGGTCGTCAAGCAGCGCGACGTCACGCACACCACATCGCTGCTCATCACGCACCGCCTCCAGGACGCCTTCACCCTCGCCACCCACTGTTACGACCCATCCACGGGCCAGATGGAAAAAATCCCCAACAACGGCATCGACGACAGCACCAAATTCCTCGTCCTCCACGAAGGCCGCGTCGTCTTCGACGGGACCACGCACGAGCTCGTCCACAGCGAAGACCCCTGGCTCCGCGACTACATTTCCTGAAGCGGCCATCGCGTTCCATGGCTGTGTCGTTGGGATGGAGCAGCGGCCTGCAAAATCCCAGACATCCCGCTAACTAATTCATTAGTTCCCCGTCCAACTACACAGGACGGGGATTTTCGGATGCCTCCAAAGAAGTCGAACACGCTCACCGAAGCCGAACTCCGGCTGATGAAGATCCTCTGGGAGCGCGGAGAGTCCGGCGTAGCCGACCTCGTTGCCGCGATGCCCGAGGGTGAGCCGCTGGCCTACACGTCGGTCCTCACCACCATCCGCATCCTTGAAAACAAGGGTTACGTCCGCCATCGCCAGGAGGGCCGCGCGTTCCTCTACACGCCCTGCATCGTGGAGCAGGAGGCGGGCCGCTCCGAGGTCCGCCACATGATGCAGCGCTTCTTCGGCAACTCCCGCGAGCGGCTCCTGCTCTCGCTCCTCGGTGACGACGCCATCGACCCCGAAGAGCTGCGGCGCCTCAAGGCACTCATCGCCGCCAGCCGCTTCGAGGGCGAGGAGGGCCAGCCGTAATGCCTTCCCTGCTGCTCCATCTCCCCGACATCTGCCGCTTTTCCGCCGCGCTGCTCATCTCCGCGACCGTCGAAGCCAGCCTTCTGACGCTCGCCCTCGCGCTGGCCCTGCGACTCTTCCCGCGCATCCCGGCGATGCTCCGCTTCAGCCTCTGGATCGCGGTGCTGGTCGCGTCCGTCACGCTTCCCTTCCTTCCATTCCTGCGGCATTCGTCCGCTGCCGCTGCTCCTCAAACCCTGCTCCACGCCGACGTGCGCTGGAGCTTCGCCATTGCCGGGCTCTGGGCGCTGATGAGCATCGTCCGCGCGGCGCAACTGGCCTGCGGCATGGTCCGTCTCCGCGCCATTGCCCAGCGCTCCGTTCCCGTCGAGAGTGTGCCCTTGACCGCTCTCGACGGGTCACGTCCTGCCCTGCTCTGCACCTCCGACGACGTTCAACAGCCCAGCGTTATCGGCTTCCTGACGCCTCGCATCCTGGTCCCGACCGGCTTGTATCCAAGGCTCTCGGTCGCGGAGCTGGAGCAGATCGTGCTCCACGAACGCGAGCACCTGCGGCGCCGCGACGACTGGATCAACCTGCTCCAGAAGATCGTGCTGGTCCTCTTCCCGCTGAACCCGGTGCTGTTCTGGGTGGAGCGGCGCCTGTGCCTGGAGCGCGAACTGGCCTGCGACGACAGCGTCCTAGAAGCCACCAGGACGCCCCGGAGTTACGCCACCTGCCTCGTCCGCCTCGCCGAAGACCGCATCTTCGGCGGCCAGCTTCCGCTCGCTCTGGGGGCCTGGGGACGCAAGTCCGAGCTTACCCGCCGCGTCCACCACATCCTCGAACCCACCCGCAAGCGCCTCACCCGGTCGCAAGCCGCGCTGGCCGTCGCCCTCATCGGTTCGGGCCTTGCCGCCGGCGCCGCGCTGGTCGCTCACACACCCCAGCTTGTGTCATTTCAGGCCTCGCCCGCGACGCCCGCGATGCAGATGCTGGCCGCAATCCACGCGCCCCTGCCGCCAGCGACCGCATTTCACGACGTCAACATGACCGCGACCGCCGCGCCGCACGCGACGCTGGTCAAGGCCGTCATGCCGGCCCCGGCGCGCACCGCTCGCCATCGCAACAGGCCACGCGCCGCGCAGCAGTGGATGCTGACGACCTGGACCTACCGGATCCAAAACGTCGCCACACCCGTTTCCAGCGAGACCCCCGGCCTTCCCCGTTTCGCCGTCATCCAAACGCGCCAGCAAGTTCCTTCGTACGCCGCCATCGCCACCGCGAATGGCTGGCTGATTATTCAACTCTAACCAACAAAACCACGTCGAGGTGTCCCACCATGTCTTCAATAACTAATAGATTAGTTGCCACGGCCCGGAAGTATGTCGTCCCCGCCGGTTCCCTCGCCGCCCTCGTCATCGCGGGCGGCCTGTTCCTCCAGATCGACAGGGTCCACGCCGCCGGAATCGCTTCCGGCCCGCTCGACGACCAGAGCGTCTCGTCGCTCGTTTCGCTGGACCAGGCGGTCGAAGCGGTCGCTTCGCGCGTGACCCCGGCGGTCGTCAACGTCGCCGTAACGTCGCGCGGAAACGAAGCCGAAGCTGGCGACCAGCAATCGCAGTTGCAGGGCTTGCCCCCGGGCTTCGCCCAGTTCTTCGGAGGACAGCAACAGCCCCAGCAGCCGCAAATCGAGCACGGCATCGGCAGCGGCATCATCATCTCGCCGGACGGCTACATCGTTACCAACAACCACGTCATCGACGGCGCGATGAACATCAAGGTCACGCTCAACGACCGTCGCATCATGAATGCGAAGCTGATCGGCCGCGACAAGTTGACCGATCTCGCTGTCATCAAGGTGAATGCGACGGACCTGCCCAGCATTCCCTGGGGCGATTCGACCAAGCTGCGCCCCGGCCAAACGGTGCTGGCATTCGGCAGCCCGTTCGGTTACTTCCAGTTCTCGGTGACGCGCGGCATCGTGAGCGCGGTCGACCGCCCCAACCCCTACTCCGACGACGCACGTAAACCGGGCGGCTACATCCAGACCGACGCGGCCATCAACCCCGGCAACTCCGGCGGCGCGCTGGTCAATGCCCATGGAGAACTCATCGGCATCAATACTTTCATCATCTCCAACAGCGGATCGTTCGCCGGCGCCGGTTTCGCGATCCCCTCACAGATCGTCCGCGCGGTCGCCGAGCAGATCATCAAGCACGGCTCGGTGCAGCACGGTTACCTCGGCATCAGCATGAACGACGTCACGCCGGCCAACGCCAGCTTCTTCAAGCTGCAGGATGCGACCGGCGCGATCGTTTCGCAGGTCACTCCGGATTCACCCGCAAGCCGGGGCGATCTCCGCGCCGGCGATGTCATCACGAAACTCAACGGCCAGAATATCCTCAACGGCAGCGCTCTCCAGGTTGCTGTCAGTGAAGACACTCCGGGCACCACAATCACGCTTGGCGTTTTGCGCGACGGCACGCCCCACACGCTGAACCTCACGGTCGGACAGTTCCACTCCAACACCGAGTCGGCGAGCGACGACGGCGGGGACGGCAGTCCGCAAAGCGGGAAGCTCGGCCTTGCGGTCAGCAACCTGACGCCCGACGTGCGCCAGCAGTTGCAGCTCCCCGAAAGTGTGCACGGCGTCGCCGTTCAGACGGTCCGTCCGGCCAGCCCCGCGGAAGATGCGGGATTGGCCCCTGGCGATGTGATCCTTGAGGTCGACCGCCACCCCACCACGTCGGCGGACCAGTTCGTCAGCCAGGTCCACGCCAACCCCACGGACAAGGACCTGCTGCTGCTGGTCTGGTCCAAGGGCAACGCCAGCTACCGCATCGTTCACCCTGACAACAACCAGAACGGCATGTAACACCGCCGCTCAACCACACGGCAAGAGGCGCTCCCCGCAGCGCCTCTTGCCAGTTAAGCGAAACCGCCGCCCTTATTATTTGTCGCGAACTTCCGGCTTCTTTTTCGCGGCGGGCTTCTTCTTCGCTACAGCTTTCTTCGCCATGGGTTTCGTTTTCGGAGAGACAGGTTTTGCCTTGCGCGGCACCGGCCGCGCCTTTACGTCGTCCGTCGGCGTGCGAAACTCGCGGACTCTGTATCCGGCCTTCGTCGCCGTATCGCGAACCCTGGCCATCGACTTTTCTACGGCAGCGAGGGCGGTCTTCTTCTCAGGTTTGCCGGCCGCCAGGGCAAGCAATGCGGGAAGCTGAAGCCATGTGTAAAGCTCTTCGAACTTTTCCTTGTTGAAGTAGACCCCATCGAACGCCTCGCTGATACCCGCGAGCCATCGAACATCCGGGTCTGCCCAGAAAGACTCTTTGACCACGACATCCGCCGCCGGTTCGCGCGAATTCGCCAGCAGTACGCGCACGCGAGCAGCGCCACGCCATGCATCTTCTCCGTGCAGTCCCAGGGCCGAGAAAATCTCCGCCAGACACGACCGCAAATCCAGTTCGTCAAACGCCGCGGTCGGCCCATGGTTGTCGGGGAAACTCGCCAGCACGGCCCACGCCAGCACCGGCGCCCAGACCGTCTCCGGTCGTACGCTTTCCCCGGAGCACGGCAAGATGCCGCAGACGCGCAACGGCCAGTCCGTGGAAAAACTCTGCTCCAGGAGCGGAAGACCGGCAGCGGCGCGCACAAGTTTCTGGAGCCGCGCAGGATACTCGTCCGCCGCGGAAAACAGTTTGCCGGTCGATACCGAATTCGCTTCCGGCACGCCACTCTTCCGATCGCCCGCCCGCAGCACCTTCAACGCTTCGTTGTAGAAGGCACTCGCGGCCTCGAAGATGGCCTTCAGTTGCGCACTCTCCGGCACTTCAGCTTTCACGATGTCAACGGCCGCAGGCGCGCCTTCGATAGGCGGCGCAGCGGTCTCGTCAGCCAACACCGGCAAGATCGGAACTGCGAGTTCCCTTCCCGTCTCGGCCAGCGCCGCCAGATTGCCCGCCGATAAGACGTTTCGCAACGCCTGATGCACCGCCCGAAACCGCAGCTTCGCCAGCGCTTCGTCGAGGCTGTATACGCCCTCGCCGCGCAGCGCGTCATGCAGCCGGTCCCAAGGATGAGACTCCGTCGAACGCATCTCGCGCCAGTGCCGCAGCACCAGATATTGATAGCCGCGAAGGTCGAACGTCAGCCCCTGGTCCTTCAGATCGGTCGCCCGATGCAGGTATTCGAGGTCCCGGACCGGATCGCGATACGCAATGAAGACGCCGTCGTCAGTCCACAATCCAAGCGCATCGGCCAGGCTCCGTTGACGAAGCTCGCCGCTGCCCTTGTCTATCGACGCGGCTGAAGTGTGGATCGTCCCGCGCGTGCTCTGGTACACGTTGTTGTAGAGAATGACAGCCCGCTCATCCCCCGAGCGATTGGAGTACGCGAACACATTTTCGTCCACCGCGCCATGCTCATTCCAGAAGTCGTACAGCACGAAATGCACGCTCTCCGCAAACAGATAGCGGTTCTTCAGCAGCGGCGTAATCTCGCGCTGATAGCGATCGATCATCCCCTGATTCGGCGTCTCCTGCAAACGCGCGCGCTTGAAGTCCATGCCGTAGCGCTCGGTGAAGCCCTCGATCTGGCCATGCGCGAACATGGGCAACCCGGGCAGCGTTGCAAGCAGCGTGCAGGTGCCGAAATACTTGTCGCCATCGCCGAACTGGTCCGCCGCCGTCCGCTCATCGGGATTGCTCATGAAGTTGACGTACCGCTTCAAAATATCGGGATCGAACTCCACCGTCTTCTTCAGGTACGACCTGTATTTCGCATTCTCCTCGTCGCGCAGCATGTTCATGAACGCGCTATTGTAGACGCGATGCATCCCCAGCGTGCGCACGAAATAGCTCTCCAGCAGCCAGAACGCCTCCGCCAGCAGCAACGTCCCCGGCACTTCCGCCGCCACGCGATCGACCACCTCGCGCCAGAACTCATGCGGCATCAGAGCGTCGAACTCCTCCTGCGACATCGCATTTTCCGCGCGCGAAGGAATCGATCCGCCCACCCCCGGCAGCGGGAACCACAAGCTCTGCACGTGCCGCTTGGCCAGCACCATCGCGGCGTCGAAACGGATGATCGGAAACAGCCGCGCCACATGCAGGATGACCTGCATCACATGCTCGCGCACCGCCGCCTTCGAGTAGTCGAGCTGCGCCGTATCGTTCCACGCAAAGCTCGTCCCATCGTTGCCGTGGTAAACGTAGCGCGTGCTGCCGTCGCGATGACTGCGCAGCCGGAACGCCACTGCCGCATCGGTCTGGTCGTAGTAGTGGTCCTCGATCTTGATCTCGACGCGGCTGTCGTTGGCCAGGTCCGGACCATCGAACCGGTACGATGGGAACGGACTTTCGCCGCGCGAAATGAACCACTCCGGATGCTCGATCACCCAGTTGGAATCGATGCCCATGTGGTTCGGCACCATGTCGCTGGCCAGCCGAATGCCATGCCGCGCGGCGCGGTCGCGGAGCGACTGATACGCCGCATTTCCACCCAGGTCCGCGGCGATTTCGTACTCCTTCAGCGAGTACGCCGACGCCACCGCGTCGGGATTGCCGCGCAGCCGTTTGATCGTCTGCGACGCCACACTCCGCTCCCACAACCCGATCAGCCACAGCGCTGTCATCCCGCGCTTCGACAGCAACTCCAGTTCCTCATCGGGAATCTGGTCGAGCCGATGAATGTGCCGCAGATACTTCTGCGAAAGCTGCTCCAGCCACACATACGTACTCTTCGCCATCATGACGACGGTCGGCATCCACGCATAGTCGGCGCTGAACCGCTCATACTCGTTCAGCGGCGCACGATGGTCCGCGGCATACATGCGCGGTCTCCGCACGCCGTCCGGGCCGATGACATAGTCGTCATCGAGGCCGACATACTCATCGCCCTCAAAGCCGTGCGCCTCCCACTTCGGATCGCCCGCGCCGCGCCCGCCCGGCGCCGGATGGAACCGCATCCAGATCGCCACATCCTCTTCGCGGACCACGTCGATGGCCAGCAGCACCTGCTTCAAATCGTCGCCCAGATAGTCCGCCCAATGTTCGCGAATGTAATCCAGTTGCCCGGTGATCGAATCCGGAGAAGCCAGCGCCGGCGCGCGCAATAGCTCGAACAGAGTCTTGCCTTCCGGCGACGCCGCCGGACGCTCCTGAAAATACTCCGGCAGACTCGCCGTCACCTTCGCATAACTCTTTTGCTGCTTCAGCTTGTCGTCCGCGAACAGCTCCCTGAAATCCCCAAACGCCGGATTCAGGTTCGCAACGCACAGCAGCATCAGCTCTTCCAACGCCGCCTCGCCGTTGGGCAAATCCTCGGTGCTCCCCGCCAGCCATTTCGCCGCAGTCGCTTCTCCGCGAAATATCTCGCTGTTCGGAAACTGCTTCGTAAATGCCAGCAGCAAATCCTGAACGCCCCGCGGTCCCACCTTGCCCGCAAACCATTGCAGCGCCTGCGTCAGCACGGCGGGATCGATCTCCTTGCGATAGCGCGCGATCATTGCGTGGCTCAACTCATCGATCAGCCCCATGGCAAACAGCGCGCCCGCGTTCACGACACGCTCGCCGCCACGGTCTTCGTTCAACTGCGCAGCCAGCCGCCGGCTCGCGGCCACATTGGCGAACACCACATTCCCCGTATAGCTGAATAAAACATCGTCGAGGTCGAGTCGCTCTCGTATCGAGCGATTGATGTGGAACTCCATTGCGTTGACTCCAGTTGAATTTCTTGCACTCGGCGCTTGTGGGCTTTGATGCGGGTTGGCGGGATCGCAGTAGCCGCAGCGTCCCACGAAGGAACGATCGAAGTTCCACCACCAGTTTAGCCCGCCCTGCTGTTGAACGAAGCCTTCGCTACCTCGCCTCCGATACCGCAACCACTCTCAGTTCCCGAAGAAGGTCGTAGCCACGCAAACTGAAGGAAAACGCGGAGAGCGCAAAGGACGCGAAGTTTTCGCAAAGGGATCCGTGGCGTATTCATTGCGTTCTTGGCGCTCTTAGCGTTTTCCTTTGCCTGTAGAAGGGGCTTCGCCAGGCTTTTGGCCGGATGTAGGTCGATCATCAGCCATACAACAACAAGTAATACGCCCCATAAACATCTTTACTACACGCACTCGGTGCTTGATGTCAGCCGTCTCGTTGTATACGGTACAGACACCGCAACTGCAACCGGGCAACCTGACATGCCGAACGTCCATGGCGCTCCGCCGCGGTGTATTCGTTTTCGGCACGCGGCTCGTCTCCCGTCGCACCAGCGACGCACAACATTGTCCAAAGAAGGAGTTCCCCTGAATGGCACGAACAGTGGATGCATCGACGCTATCGTTCTCGCAGAAGCTCAGCCGGCTCGGCAGCCGGTTCAAAGACGCTGAGTGGCGCCGTTACGGCCTCACCCTGCTCGGCGGAAAGGTTGTCGGCGTATTGGGTGTGCTGCTCATCGCGGCATTCATCACCGAAACATTCCTTACCTCCGCGCATGCGGCCGACGCACCAATTCCCGCGGCCAACATGGTGAGCGCCATCAACACCACCTGGACCCTCGTCGCCGCCTTCCTGGTTTTCGCCATGCAGGTCGGCTTCACTATGCTGGAAGCAGGTTTCTGCCGCTCCCGTGAGACCGTCAACGTGCTGATGGAGTGCATTGTCGATACCTGTCTCTGCGGCCTGCTCTTCTATGCCATCGGCTTCGCGTTCATGTTCAGCCACGGCAACGGCTTCATCGGCTATCACTGGTTCTTCCTCAAGGACGCGCCCGGGACCTACGAGACGACCGGCGTCGCGTTCCTCGCTTTCTGGATCTTCCAGTTCGCTTTCGCCGACACCTGCTCCACCATCACCTCCGGCGCCATGATCGGCCGCACCGGCTTTGTCGGCGATCTGCTCTACTCGCTGGCCGTTTCGGGCTTCATCTATCCCATCATCGGCCACTGGGCCTGGGGGCCGGACGGCTTCCTCGCCACCATGGGCGCCCCCGGCGGCTGGCTTCCCACCCTGGGCACCGGCTTTCATGATTTCGCCGGTTCCACGGTCGTCCATACCATCGGAGGTTTTATCGCTCTCGCCGGCTCGATCGTCCTTGGACCGCGCCTCGGTCGCAAATTCAAACGCGACGGCGGCGGCCCAATGATGCCGCACGACCTCACCATCGCCGCCTCCGGAGGCCTGCTCCTCTGGTTCGGGTGGTACGGCTTCAATCCCGGCAGCACTCTTTCGGCCATGGACTTTGAGGGCATCGGCCGCGTTGCCGCCAACACCACGCTCGCAGCCTGCGCCGCCGGCCTTACCGCCATGTTCACGGCCTACATGATGAGCAAAAAGTGGGACGTCAGCTTCACCGTGAACGGGTTCCTCGCAGGTCTGGTCGCCATCACCTGCCCCTGCTACTGGGTCAGCCCAACGGGTGCGATCCTGCTGGGCGGTGTCGCCGGAGTCATCGTGGTCTACGGTGTCGAGTTGCTCGAATACCTCCGCATCGACGATCCCATCGGCGCGGTACCGGTACACGGCATCTGCGGCATCTGGGGGACCCTCTCGTTGGGCCTGTTCGCGGTAGGCAAATACGGTGCAACCGGACCGCTCGCAGCCGACAACAGCGCTCCGCTTACCGGACTGTTCTACGGCGGCGGCATGACTCTGCTCAAGGCCCAGATCATAGGCAGCGCCATCATCACCGTCGCCACCTTCTCGGTTGCGATGCTGGTCATGTGGCTGGTCAACCTCACCGGCACACTGCGCGTCTCGAAGGAAGGCGAGCTCTACGGCCTCGACCTCCATGAGCACGGCATCAACGCCTACCCCGAATATGTCATTTCCGCGCTCGGAACTCCCGGCTTCAAAGACTAAGATAGGCGGGAGGAAGCGTTGCCACGCCGCTTCCTTCCGAGTCCCCACCGATGACTGGAAGCTCCCAGCACCTTAACCGGAGAAAGCACGAGAGGACATATGACAAAGATTGAGGCGATCATCAGGCCGAATCGGTTCGACGCAGTCAAAGAAGCGCTTTCCGATCTTGGCATAGACGGCATGACGGTCTCGGAAGCACGAGGCCACGGGCGACAGAAGGGCCACACCGAAACCTATCGCGGCCGCGAGTACGAAGTCAGCCTGATTCCCAAGCTCCGCGTCGAACTCGTCGTCCTCGACGAGCGCGTCGAAGCTATCCTCGCCGCCATCATCTCCACCGCGGCGACCGGCGAAATCGGCGATGGCAAGATTTTTCTCTCCAAAGTCGACGACGCCATCCGCATCCGCAACCAGGAGCGCGGCGACATCGCACTCTAACTTTTCTTCCTCGAAAGGCACGTCGAGCACTCTCGACGGGCCTTTCGCTTAAGCCTGTGCATCGCAACTCAGCACTCAAAACTCACCACTCAAAACTGAACAAGTCCCTCGCCAATACATCCGGCAGTGCAAACCTCTACGCTCAAAACCTCTGAGCTCTGGGCTCTCCAAAACCCGAACCAGCAACTGGACAAAAAATTCACCCCGAACGCTGTCCCTTGAGTGCAATCTCCAGAAACCCGCTGATGGCGCGCGTCTTCGGCTTTCCCTTTAGATACAGCAACCCCAGGTCTCTTGCGAACCGGACGGATTCCAGTGGCACTACCCCCACCGCCCCCGACGCCCGCTCCTCGGCAATATTGACCCCCGGCAGAAAGCCGATGCCCAACCCGGCGATGACGAAGCGCTTCATCAACTCGCCGCTCTCCACCTCCATCACTTTCTTCGGATAGATGTCGTGCATCCGAAAGAAGTTCAGCAGCAGGTCCCGTTGCCTTCCCTGCTTCGGCAACAGAAAGGAATGCTTCACAATGTCCGCCGGTTCGACCTTCGGCATCGCCGTCAGTGGATGGCCCTTCGGCGTGGCCAGCACAACCTCGTCGCGATGCAGCGTCTCGACGACAAACCTGGGGTCCTTCACCGGCAGCGACACAACCCCGAAGTCCACCTCGCGGTTCAGCAGCGCTTCCAGCGTCCGCGAGCGTTCCGCGCGCACGATCTTCAGCCCGACCCTCGGGTAGTGTCTCTTGAAATTCGCAAACACTTCCGGAAGCACGTAGAGGCTGGTCGATTCCTGCGCGCTGATGGCAATTTCTCCGCGCGCGGAATGCCGCTGCTCGGCGACCATCAGCAGCATGTGCCGCTGCGTTCCCAGCGCATGTTCCGCGAACGGCTCGAACACGCGGCCCGCTGCGGTAAACGTCACCTTGCCGCCCTTGCGGTCGAAGAGCCGCTCGCCGATTTCCTTTTCCAGCGACCGTATCTGCGCCGAAACCGCCGGCTGCGTGATCCGCAGCTTCTCCGCGGCGCGCGAAAAACTCTTCTGCCGCCAAACTTCCAGGAACGTCTTCAGTTGCTGAAAATCCATCGCGATACGCCTATCCTACAGCCCGTGACATGATTGGAGGACACCGAATCGCACCCGAAGATGCCCAACCAGCAATCCATCACCGCTCCGCCAATCCCGCGCCGCCGCTGGCGAATCGCGTGGCTGCTCGGCTTCGGCGTGCTGGTCAACTACTTCGACCGCGTCAACCTCTCCGTCTCGCACGCCGCGCTCGTCACCAGCTTCGGGATCTCCGCAGTCACCTTCGGCTACCTGGCCAGCGCGTACAACTGGACCTACGCGCTCTGCCAGCTCCCCATCGGAGTCATCCTGGACAAGTTCGGCGTTCGCCGCGTCGGACGCATCAGCATCTTCGTCTGGAGCCTCGCCTCCTTCGCCGCCGCGCTGACGCCCAGCATCGGCGGATTCTTCGGCGCCCGCTTTCTCCTCGGAGTAGGTGAAGCGTCCACCTTCCCCTCCAACGCAAAGGCTGTCGGCTACTGGTTCCCGCGCCACGAGCGCAGCCTCGCCACCGCCATCTGCGACGCGGCAGCCAAACTCGCCTCGGGCATCGGCGTTCCGGTCATCGGCCTCTTCCTGCTGTGGGTCGGCTGGCGTTGGAGCTTCGCTCTCACCGGAGTCATCAGCCTGGTGTACCTGCTGCTCTTCTGGAAGATCTACCGCAACCCCGAAGACGACCCGAAGCTCACCACCCTCGAACGCAACTACATCTGCGAAGACGCTCCAATGCCAATCGCGGCCAACGAGAAGCCTGCCTCGCTCACGCAGCTTCTCTCCCAGCGCAAAGTCCTGGGCCTCGCACTCGGCTTCGGTTCGTACAACTACGTCTTCTATCTCCTGCTCACATGGCTCCCGAGCTACTTCGCCAGCGCCCTGCACATCGATCTGCTGCACTCCTTCCTCTACACGGGAGTTCCGTGGCTCTTCGCCACGGCAACCGACTTCTTCATCGGCGGCTGGCTCGCGGACACCCTTATCCAGCGCGGCTGGAACGCCAACCGCGTCCGCCAGGTCATCCTCATCGGAGGCACGGCATGCGGCCTCGGCATCCTCGGCGCAGCCAACGCTCATACAGCCACGCGAGCCCTCATCTGGATCAGCATCTCCATCGGCGGACTGGCCGCCGCCGCGCCGATCGGCTGGTCGATCCCGGCGCTCATCGTCCCGCGCAGCAGCGTCGGTTCGGTGGGAGGAATTGTCAACTTCTCCTGCCAGGTTTCCGGCATCGCCGCGCAGATCGCAACGGGCTACATGGTCGCGGCGAACCATCAGTCCTACGCCTGGGTCTTCGTCGTCGCGGCCATTTATCTCGCAATCGGCATCGGCGGCTACATCTTCCTCATGGGCCGCATCGAGCCGATCTCACTGCCCGCTAATGTTTAGCCGCATAGTGTTTCGTCGCCCCGGTCCGCGAGTTCAGCACATCGAAGCTGCCGTCCTTGCTGCCCGTCAGCTCCAGGTAATGCCCGCCATCGACACCCTGCACATTGGCGATATACGCCGCCGCGGTATTGTGTTGCGCGCCGCCTTCAACCGAATAGTGCAACTGCCACGCCGTCTCCAGTCCGGGAGAGGTCGCAACCGTAATCAACGTCGGCGTCGATCCGCCCTTGGTCTCGCCATTGTCCATAATGGCCACGCGCGGATGCAGCGCATGAACATACGCCGGACTCGAGCTCTGGTACCAACCATGGTGCGAGACGATCAGAACATCCACCGTCCCCAGCCGGTTCACCGGGCACATCAGCTGCATCTCCTTGTCCCACGTCAGGTCGCCGAGGTCTACGAGTTTCAGCGCGCCAAAGGTGATCCGCACCCCCAGCGAGTGGGAATTCTCGGTCTTGTCCGCCGGCCTCGTCTCCGAAACCGCACAGAAGGGATTGGCCTGCCCCGCGCCCGGCAGCGGCTTCTCGATCATCGCGCCATCGGAGGTAACGACGGTCGCATGAAGACCCGCAATCGGCAGGACATCGCCCGGCTTCGGCACAATGTGTTTGTACTTCCCACTATCGAGAATCTTCTTGTAGGCCGCGTATCCCGCAACCGTCGGAGCGTCGCCGAACTCGCTATTCACTCCGTGATCGATAAACGTGCCGACGGGAATCCGCGCCACAAGCTGCGGCACCCCGCCGACATGATCGGTATGGAAGTGCGTCAGCAACACATAGTCGATCTTGCTCAAACCGGCATCTTTCGCCGCCGCGACAATGCGGTCGGCGTCGCGATATTCGTGCCCCGGCCAGCCGGTATCGATCAACAGCGACTCCCCCGCCGGCGTCACAAACAGCGTCGACTGCCCGCCTTCGACGTCGATGAAGTAGACGCGCAGTTTTCCGCCGGCATTCTGCGCGAGGGACGGCATGGAGCCGATCAATCCAATAACGACAGCCCGAACAGCGATGCGACGAGACATGCGGCGAACGAATGCGGAGAAAGTGCTCATGGATCCATCCTTCATAGAAAGTTTTAGCAGCCGGGCCCGGCACGCACGTCAAGCGTACCGCGTTTTTGCCGCGGCGAATCAAATCTTCGTCGTCTCGAATCAAATGTGTAGTCCGCCGAGCTCAGTTCTGCACAGGCGGGCAGGTTATCCTTGATGTGACAGCCAAAACAGCGGCTGGTCCGTACTTCGCAGGGCTTGACATCGCCATTCGCCGGAACCATCGGCCCAAAACGTATTGCAGGCACCAGGAAACGCAGCGAGGGACAATGTGCGGTATTGTGGGCGTTTTCGGACATAGTCCGGTCAGCCAAGTCATCTACGATTCGCTTTCCATGCTCCAACACCGCGGCCAGGACGCCGCGGGTATCGCCACTTTTTTCGAAGAGCGTTTCTATCTTCACAAGGGCAACGGCCTCATCACCGACGTTTTCGACGCCGGCAATATGGCCCGCCTGCTCGGAACCATGGGCATCGGACACGTCCGCTACCCGACCGCCGGTTGCGCCTCCGTTGCCGAAGCCCAGCCCTTCTACGTGAACTCGCCCTACGGCATCATCTTCGCCCACAACGGCAACCTCACCAACGTCGCGGACATCGTCGAAAGCCTCTTCCAGAAGGACCTTCGCCACCTCAACACCACCTCCGACTCCGAGGTGATGCTGAACGTCTTCGCACATGCAATGGCGCGGCGCGGCGCCGTCAAGCCGCATCCGTTCGACATTTTCGCAGCCGTCGAAGAAGTCCATCGCCGGTGTAAGGGCGGCTACGCCGTCATCGTCATGATCGCGGGCGTCGGCATGGTCGCATTCCGCGACCTCAACGGGATCCGCCCGCTGGTCTTCGGCAGTCGCGTCGAAAATGGCAAAACGGAATATATGGTGGCGTCGGAAAGCGTCGCCTTGCAGGTCAGCGGCTTCAACCTGGAGCGCGACCTCGAGCCCGGCGAAGTTGTCTTCGTCGATATGGAAGGCGAGCTGCACACCCACGCCAGCCTGATGGCGCACGACAAGGCCCCGTGCTTGTTCGAGTACGTCTACCTTGCTCGCCCGGACTCCGTTCTCGATGGCGCTTCCGTGTATCAATGCCGCATCAACATGGGCGTCAAACTCGCCGCGAAGATCAAGCGCGAGTGGTCCCACCTGCCCATCGACGTGGTCATTCCGATTCCGTCAACCAGCCGCACCGCCGCGCAGGAAATCGCCACTCGCCTCAACATCCCCTACCGCGACGCGTTGGTCAGAAACCGCTACGTCGGCCGTACTTTCATCATGCCGGGGCAGGCCCAGCGCAAGCAGTCGATCCGCCGCAAATTGAACCCCATCCCGCAGGCGTTCAAGGACAAAAATATTCTGCTGGTCGATGACTCCATCGTGCGCGGAACTACGATCCGCGAGATCATTGCGATGACCCGCGAAAACGGGGCGAAGAATGTATACGTCTGTTCCGCCGCGCCGCCCGTCCGTTTCCCCAACGTCTACGGCATCGATATGCCCGCCCGTTCCGAGTTGATCGCCACCGGCAAAACCGTGCAGGAACTCGCGAAACACATCGGCGCCGATGAACTCATCTTCCAGGACCTTGAGGACCTCAAGGCCGCCATCACCGAAGCCGCGCCCGATCTTACCCATTTCGACACCTCGGTATTCGACGGAATCTACGTCACCGGCGATGTCACCGAAGAGTATCTCCACACCCTCGAACAGCAACGCAACGACGCCGCAAAACACACTGAAGATGTCGCCAGCCACATCACCAGAAATCTCTCCGCCCAGCTCTGACATCCGGACGGCAGTGAGGATATTTCCCGGCCCCTCGGCGCTCACGCCGTTCGAGGGCGCACGGTTATTGCAGCGTTTGCAGGCAATCGATCCCGGAGTGACCGGTGTGGTTGCCGGCTATCTGCATGTGTTGCACGTACGCGAAGGTGAAGTCGACTATGCGCGACTCCACGAACTTCTTGGATCGCATCTCGACCTGCCGCCCGGCCCCTGCATCTGGATCGCACCGCGCACCGGCACGCAGTCCCCGTGGTCCAGCAAGGCCACAGACATCCTCCGCAACACGGGCTTCGAAAACATCACGCGAATCGAGCGAGCGCGCGTGGTTCTGGTCAATAACCCCCGCGATCTGAAGGCGCTGGCCGACGTACTGCACGACCGCATGACCGAGAGCGTCTTTTTCGAAGGCGAGCACCAGTTGCGCGAGATGTTCGCGCCGCACCAGGAAAAGCCGCTCGCCCACATCGATATCCTCACCCACGGCGCTAAAGCTATCGCGGAAGCAGACCGCGAGCTCGGCCTCTCGCTCGCCCCCGACGAAATCGACTACCTCGTCGCCGAATTCAAAAAGCTTGGCCGCAATCCCACCGACGTCGAACTCTACATGTTCGCGCAAGCCAACAGCGAACACTGCCGCCACAAAATCTTCAACGCATCATGGACCATCGACGGCAAACCCCAGCCGCTCTCGCTGTTCCAGATGATCCGCAACACCAACGAAGTCTCCGGCGACAACGTCCTCTCCGCCTATCGCGACAACGCCGCCGTCATTCGCGGCTCATCCGGCGGCCGTTTCTTCCCGGACCCGGACTCCAGCATCTACACCGCGCATGAAGAGGACATCCACATCCTGCTCAAGGTGGAGACCCACAATCATCCGACCGCTATCTCCCCGTGGCCCGGCGCAGCGACCGGAGCGGGCGGAGAAATTCGCGACGAAGGCGCAACCGGCCGCGGCGGCAAACCCAAAGCCGGGCTCTGCGGCTTCACCGTTTCAAATCTCAATCTCCCGCAAGCCGCCCAGCCCTGGGAGCAGCCCTACGGCCGCCCCGCGCACATCGCTTCCCCGCTCGACATCATGATCGACGGCCCGCTCGGCGCAGCGGCCTTCAACAACGAGTTCGGCCGTCCAAATCTCTGCGGCTACTTCCGCACTTACGAGCAGGAATCGAACGGCACGGTGTACGGCTATCACAAGCCCATCATGCTCGCCGGCGGCCTCGGCAACATCCGCGCCGAGCATGTCGAAAAGGGCGCGATGAAGCCCGGCTACGCCCTCGTCGTCCTCGGCGGCCCGGCGATGCTGATCGGCCTCGGCGGCGGGGCGGCATCGAGTTCCGCGAGCGGCAACAGCGACCTCGACTTCGCCTCAGTCCAGCGGGACAACGCCGAAATGGAGCGCCGCGCGCAGGAAGTCATCGACTCCTGCTGGCAACGCGGCGATGCCAACCCCATTGCCTTTATCCACGATGTCGGCGCCGGCGGCCTGTCCAATGCCTTCCCCGAACTTGTCAAAGATGGCGGTTGCGGTGGCACCTTCGACCTGAACGCGATCCCGCGCGGTGAAGCCGGCCTCAGCCCGCTCGAAACCTGGTGCAACGAAGCGCAGGAGCGCTACGTCCTCGCCATCGCCCCCGAAGACCTCACTACCTTTGAAGAAATTTGCGGGCGCGAACGCTGCCCTGTCGCCGTCATAGGCCACGCCGAAGCCGAATCTCACCTCACACTCACCGACGGCGCGCAGAAGCCCATCGATCTGCCGCTGCAGGTCCTCTTCGGTAAGCCGCCGAAGATGGAGCGTGCTTTCACCCGCGAAACCATCGCAACACAGCCCCTCGACCTATCCGGCATCACGATCGCCGACGCAGTCGAGCGTCTCCTCCGACTCCCTGCCATCGCATCGAAATCCTTCCTCATCACCATCGGCGACCGGAGCGTCGGTGGCATGGTGGTGCAGGACCAGATGGTCGGCCCCTGGCAAGTCCCCGTTGCCGATTGCGCCGTCACCCTCAGCGCCTTCGATACGGTGGGCGGCGAGGCAATGGCCGTTGGCGAACGCACACCCCTCGCCGTGATCAACGCCGCGGCCTCCGCGCGCATGACCATCGCAGAAGTCATCACCAACATGGCCGGCGCCGCCATCGAAAGACTCTCCGACATCAAACTCTCCGCCAACTGGATGGCCGCCGCAGGCGAACCCGGCGAAGACCAGAAACTCTTCGACGCGGTCCACGCCGTGGGCATGGAATTCTGCCCCGCCCTCGGCATCACCATCCCCGTCGGCAAAGACTCCATGTCCATGCGCACCAAATGGACCGATACAGCCGGGGTGACTACAGCCGGGGTGGCCCATTCATCGACGGCCCCATCGTCGATGAGTGGGGAACCTCTAACGCCAACCGAGCACAAAGTGGTCTCCCCGCTCTCCCTCATCGCTTCCGGCTTCGCTCCCGTCTCCGACGTACGCCGCACACTCACGCCACGGTTTCTGGAAGACGTGCCAATCCTTCTCATCGACCTCGGACAAGGTAAGAATCGTCTAGGTGGCTCTTGCCTATCACAGACCTTCAGTCGGCTAGGTGGTGAAACTCCTGACGCTCCGAAGCCCCACCTACTGTGTGCGTTCTTCGAGACAATTCAAAAACTAAAGAGCACCCGCGCTCTTTTGGCATATCACGACCGCAGCGATGGAGGCCTCTTCGTTACCCTTGCAGAAATGGCCTTCGCTGGGCGTTGTGGATTCGATGTTTCTTGCGGCGATTCATTGGATATGTTGTTCTCCGAAGAACTCGGCGCCGTTATACAGGTTGCGTGGGAAGACGTGGATTACACCGTCGCGGCATTTGCAGAAGCCGGCATCGCCGCGCGGCAAATCGGAGCGACTTCAGCCGGAGACAAGATCGAATTTTTCGATGAAGCGGGCGCAACACTGCTTCACATCTTCTCGCGCACCGCCCTCCAAAAGCTCTGGTCCGAAACCTCCTTCCACATCCAGTCCCTCCGCGACAACCCCTCCTGCGCCGACCAGGAATTCTCCCTCCTCGACGACACCGCCCGCCCCGGCCTCTCCGTCTCCATCCCCTTCGATCCCGCCGAAAGAATCGCCGCACCTTTCTTCAACTCCGCACGCCCCCGCGTCGCCATCCTCCGCGAGCAAGGCGTCAACGGCCAGGTCGAAATGGCCGCCGCATTCGACCGCGCGGGCTTCACCGCAGTCGATGTATACATGAGCGACCTCCTCGCCAACCGCACGTCACTCGCCGACTTCACGGGCCTCGCCGCCTGCGGTGGGTTCTCCTACGGAGACGTTCTCGGAGCCGGCAGCGGCTGGGCAAAGACCATCCTCTTCAACGACCGTCTGCTCGAAATGTTCACGCAATTCTTTTCGCGCGCCGACACTTTTTCCCTCGGCATATGCAACGGCTGCCAGATGATGGCGCAACTAAGAGACATTATCCCCGGCGCCTTGCACTGGCCGCACTTCGGGCGCAACGTGTCGTCGCGGTACGAAGCGCGCGTCTGCATGGTTGAAATTCAGGATTCGCCATCGCTCTTTTTCGCGGGTATGGCGGGTTCGAAAATCCCGATCGTCACGGCGCATGGCGAAGGCCACGTCAGCGCCGCTGCCAACGGCGTCGCGCTGCGCTACATTGATACCTATGGCCGCGTGACCGAGCAGTATCCGCTCAATCCCAGCGGCTCGATTGCGGGCATCGCCGGCCTGAGCAGCGATGATGGACGCTCGCTGATCGTCATGCCGCACCCGGAAAGAATGTTCCTCGGCCTGCAACACTCCTGGACTCGCGAGCTCGAGCACAGCCCGTGGCAACGCATGTTCGACAACGCCCGCAAGTGGGTTGGATAAGGAAAGAGTATGAGCGCGACGGTTGACTACAAATCCGCCGGTGTAGACATCGAGGCCGGCAACGAAGCGGTCCGGCGCATCAAGTCGCACACGGCGCGCACGCACTCTGCCGCGGTGTTGACCGGCGTCGGCTCCTTCGGCACGCTCTTCAGCCTGCGCGACGCCATAGCGGGCATGTCCGATCCGGTCATGGTGCAGAGCACCGACGGCGTCGGCACCAAGACGAAAGTAACCGTCATGGCCGGCCGCTACGAAGACCTCGGCCGCGACCTGGTCGCCGCCGTCGCCGGCGACATCGCCGTCATGGGCGCGCGCCCCCTCACCTTCCTCGACTACCTCGGCTTCCACAAGACCAACCCCGCCATCGTCGAAGCCCTTGTTCGCGGCATGAGCGAAGCCTGCCTCGAAGCCGGCATCGCGCTGGTCGGCGGCGAAACCGCGGAGATGCCCGCCGTCTACGCCAAGGGCGACCTCGATGTGGTCGGCTTCGTCACCGGCGTCGTCGATCGCAGCCAGCTACTCACTGGGGAAAGCACCGTTTCAGGTGATGTCCTGTACGGCATCAATTCTTCCGGCCTGCACACCAACGGCTTTTCGCTTGCACGTAAGCTGCTCTTCGACATTGGACGCCACTCCATCTACGCCAAGCCGGAAGAACTCGGCGGCAAGACCATGGCCGACGTCCTGCTCGCGCCACACACAAATTACGTCGCGCCGATCCGCTCCATTCTCGACGCAGGAATCCCGGTCAAAGGCATGGCGCACATCACCGGCGGCGGCCTGGTCGAAAACGTCCCGCGCATCCTGCCCGACGGTCTCGGCGCGCTCATCGACCGCGCGACATGGAAGCCGCAACCCATCTTCCAGATGATGCACATTATCGCCAATGTATCCGAGGTCGAAATGTACCGCACGTTCAACATGGGCGTCGGCCTCGTCATCGTCGCACCGCCCGGCCTGACTGACGATTTATCTGCGGCCGTCAGTGCCTTCCCCACCCTCCGCGTCTGGGAGCTTGGGCGCGTTGAAGCCGACTCCACCGACGTTCGCTTCGGAGGTCTCTGATGGACCGCCAGACTCTCATCGACACCATCCCTCACTGCCTCACGGCAACCAACTTTCCCTTGCCCGCGAAATACCCCGGCAAGGTACGCGATACCTACGACCTCGGCGACGGCCGCCTGCTTCTCATCACTACGGATCGGCAGAGCGGCTTCGATCGCATGCTCGGTGCGATCCCATTCAAGGGACAAGTCCTCAACCAGACCTCGCTGCACTGGTTCGCGAAGACCGCGCACATCGTCGGCAACCACGTCATTAGCAGCCCCCACGCCAATGCTCTGCTGGCCCGCAAATGCCGCGTGCTGCCGATTGAATTCGTCGTCCGCGGCTACATGACCGGCTCTACCGACACCGCCATCTGGACGCAATACAAAGCGGGAGCGCGTCAGTTCGGCGGGCAAACGCTTCCCGACGGTATGTGGAAGAACGAAAAATTGAACGAAAATATCATTACGCCCACCACGAAGGAATCGCTCCACGACCGCCCCATCACGCCGCAGGAAATTGTCGCGGAAAAATGGCTGACGCCTGAAGAATGGGAGTTCACTTCGACGAAGGCCCTCGCCCTCTTCGCATTCGGCCAACAGATCGCCGCCGAGCGCGGCTTGATTCTCGTCGACACAAAGTACGAATTCGGCGTCGCTCCCGACGGCGAAATCGTCCTCATCGACGAGGTCCACACACCCGATTCGAGCCGCTACTGGATCGCCGACAGCTACGCCTCGCGCCTCGCCGCCGGCCTCGAACCGGACATGATCGACAAGGAATTCTTCCGCCTCTGGTTCCGCGAGCGCTGCGATCCTTACAAGGACGCCGTGCTGCCAACACCGCCCGACCAACTCATCGCCGAGCTCGCCTCGCGCTACATCCAGCTCTTCGAATCCATCACCGGCAAGTCGTTCGTGCCCGACATGCGCCCGCTCGAAGCGACGGTCACGGAGGCTCTTGCCGGATGAAGGAGCGCATTCTGATCATCGGCTCCGGCGCGCGCGAGCACGCCATCGCGGCGGCCCTCGCACGTTCGCCGCAGCAGCCGGAGTTATGCTGCTTCGGCTCGGCGCGCAATCCCGGAATTCAAAATCTCTGCATCGCCTATGCCACCGGCAGCGTGACCGATGCAGCGGCAATCCTTTCTTTCGCCGCAACACAGCAACCGACACTGGCAATCATCGGCCCCGAAGCTCCACTTGCGGCAGGAGTCGCAGACGCACTCTGGGCCGCGGATATTCCCGTCGTCGGCCCCACCAAGGAACTCGCGCGGATCGAATCCAGCAAAGGCTTCACCCGCAATTTGCTGGAGAGATACAACGTCCCCGGCAACCCTTTCTTCCAGCGTTTCACTTCGATGGAAGGCGTGGAAGAAGTTCTCTCGCGCTTTCCCAGTCAGCACGTCATCAAGGACGACGGTCTCGCTGGCGGCAAAGGTGTAAAGGTCTGCGGCGACCACCTGCTATCGCTCGAGGACAGCCTCGCCTTCTGCCGCGAACTCGTAGACCACGGCCACCCCTTCGTCGTCGAAGAAAAACTCGAAGGCGAGGAGTTCTCGCTGCTCAGCTTTTGCGACGGAAACACTCTCCGCCACATGCCTCCGGCGCAGGACCATAAGCGCGCCTACGACGGCGACAAGGGCCCAAACACCGGTGGCATGGGCTCCTACACCAACGCCGGTCACAGGCTTCCATTCATTACCGCTGACGACATTGGCGCCGCGCAAGAGATCAACACCCTGGTCGCAACAGCACTCGCAAAAGAATGCGGCGCGCCCTACCAGGGCATCCTCTACGGCGGATTCATGGCCACAGCCAGCGGCGTAAAGCTGATCGAATACAACGCCCGTTTCGGCGATCCCGAGTGCCTGAATCTGCTGACGCTTCTCGAAACAGACTTCGTTCAAATCTGCCGCGCCATCGTCGATCAAACTCTCGCCAACCTTACCGTCGCCTTCGCTCCGCACGCAAGCGTCTGCAAGTACGTTGTCCCCGAAGGCTACCCCGAAAGCGCGCGTGTCGGCGATGCCGTCATGCTTCCCCGCGAACTACCGGCCGGCGTCACGCTCTACCTCGGCTCCGTCGACATGAAGGATGAACAGTTAGTCGCAGCTGGTTCACGCACTCTCGGCATCGTCGCAATCGCACAAACGATCTCCGAAGCGGAAAGCCTTTGCGAACAAGTCGCCGCGCAGGTTCCCGGACGTTTCTTTCATCGCGCCGACATCGGAACGCCCGCCGCAATAGCTCGCCGCGTCGAGCACATGAACTCGCTGAGGACCGCATGAGCCTCAAAGTCGGCATCCTCGGTTCCACGCGCGGCACCGCGCTGCAAGGGATTCTCGGCGCAATTGCAGATGGCTCACTCGTTGTCGACATCGCACTCGTGATCTCCGACCGAGCCACCGCGCCCATCCTCGAACGCGCAACCACCCACAACATCCCCGCAGTCTTCATCGATCCCAAAGGACTCAGCCGCGAAGTCTTTGACGCGCGTGTTAGCGCGGCGTTTCAGCAGGCCGGTGTCCAACTCGTGCTTATGATCGGCTATATGCGCATTGTCTCCGCCGCGTTCGTCGCGGCGTGGAGCGGTCGCCTCCTCAACGTCCACCCGTCTCTGCTTCCCGCCTTCGGCGGCCTGATGAACCGCGGCGTTCACGAAGCCGTCCTCGCTGCTGGCGTCAGCGAAACCGGCTGCACCATCCATCAGGTCACGGAAGAAGTAGACGGCGGCCCCATCGTTCTGCAAAAAAGATGCGCGGTGCTGCCGGATGATACGGTGGAAACACTAAAAGATCGCGTGCAGGCGCTTGAGCAAGCCGCGTTCGTCGAAGTCCTGCAAAGTTGGAGAGCGTGATGGCGAAACGAAAAATCATCCTGGTCAGCATCATCATGGGCTCGAAATCCGACTGGCAGACCATGCAGGAGACCGCAAGCGTCCTCGACGAATTTGGCATTGCCCACGAAACCGAGGTCGTCTCCGCGCATCGCACTCCCGCGAAGATGGCTGCCTACGCTGCGTCCGCAGCGGGCCGCGGGCTGCGCATCATCATCGCGGGTGCGGGCGGCGCTGCGCATCTGCCCGGCATGGTTGCCGCGCAAACGCGCCTTCCGGTGCTCGGTGTGCCGGTGAAATCCAAGGCGCTCAACGGCCTCGATTCCCTGCTCTCCATCGCGCAAATGCCCGTTGGAATCCCCGTCGCGACCTTCGCCATCGGCGAGCCCGGCGCCCGGAACGCGGGACTGTTTGCCGTCGCGATCCTTGCTCTTGAGGACCAGGCCCTGGCCTCCAGGCTCGAAAAGTTCCGCGCCACACAAACCAGGCAAGTCCTGAACAATCCCGACCCTCGCCTATGACCCGCCCACGCATTGGAATCCTCGGCACAGGACAACTCGCGCTTATGCTTGCCGAGGCCGCTCGCAACCTCGACGTCCAAGTCATCTGCGCGGGCAGGCGCGGCGATTGCGCTTCTCAAGTCGCCGAGGTCCACACAGTCGACCTCGAAGATCCGAGCGCCGTTCGCGACTTCGCCGCCCAGGTCGACGCCGTCACGATCGAAAGCGAGAACATTGAAGCCGCCGTGCTATCCAGCCTCACCCTCTACCCCAACGCCCAGGCCATCGCCATCGCGCAGGACCGTCTGCTTGAGAAGGAGTACCTCCGCATCCGGGGGATTGCGACCGCTCCATACGGCAGCGTCGACAGCCTGCGCGATCTCCACAACGCCCTCGACACCATCGGCGCGCCTTCCATACTCAAGACGCGGCGTCTCGGCTACGACGGCCGCGGCCAGGTCCGCCTCACGCACGTCGACGAAGCCTCCGCCGCCTGGGCCCACACCGGCGGCGCTCCGTGCATCCTCGAAGGCATGGTGCGTTTCGACCGCGAAGTCTCGCTCATTGCCGCCCGCAACCGGCGCGGCCACATCGTCTTCTACCCGCTCACCGAAAACATCCATCGCGACGGCATACTCCGCACCTCCATCGCTCCCTTCGACAACCCGTCTCTGCAATCCCAGGCCGAAGCGTACCTCCGCACGCTTCTCGAAGCCCTCGACTACATCGGCGTCCTTGCAGTCGAGTTCTTCGTCGAGGGCGACCGTCTTATCGCCAACGAGATGGCGCCACGGGTCCACAACTCGGGCCACTGGACCATCGAAGGCTCCGACACTTCGCAGTTCGGAAACTGCCTCCGCGCCATCCTCGACCTCGACCTCGGCAGCACGCTCAGCCGTCCTACGGTGATGCTGAACTGCATCGGCGCCATGCCTCCCGAGCCGGAAACAGCAGCTTTCCCAATGTTGTTTCGCCACGACTACGGCAAGGTCCCGCGCGCCGGACGCAAGGTCGGTCACCTTACTTTCCCGGCGTCGGAGACAGCAGCAATTGCAGAATGGCAGCGACGACTGGGCCAATCCAGTTAGCGTACGTGCTTCCGCGCTTCCACGACCAGCGGATCGTTCGCATCGGCCGCCTTCCACATTTCCAGAAACGTGCGGTAAGCAGCAGCACTATTGACCTTGTCGCCGCTTGCGGCATACGCGCGCGCCAGACCGAGTTGAGCCATCGGATACATCGGTGCATCGGTCAGCGTTACCGCGCCGCGATGCAGCAGCACGAACTGAAAGTCGGCAATCGCCAGCGGCCATTGCCCGGCCGCCGCGCGCGTCAAGCCACGTTCGTAGGGCGTCAGCGAGATAAGGTCGAACGGCTTCGCAGGCTGTAGCGTAACCAACGCTGCGCCGGTGTCTCCGGAGTGAATCTGGTCGACAGCCATCAGCTCTGCAAGGTAATAGTTCTTTACCGCGAACGACTGCGGGTACGCCAGCGTCAGCGTATCCACCGCATCGCGCGCGCCCGCCCCGTCGCCGCACAAGCCGCGCGCCATCCCGATGGCGAAGATCGCACTGCGTCCGCGCGGCAGCGACGAAGCTTCCCTAGCCAGCGCCGTCGCTGTCTCGCAGTCCGAGGTAAGAGCGCGGTTCAGCGCCGCTTGCGCCACTGCGTAAGCGGCCGTCGATACCAGCGCCGGCGTTATTCTTGCTGTGTTTGCCGTCGCAAGCCAGAGGTTGAACCCGGCAGTCATCTGGCCTGTAGCATCCAGCAATTGAGCGCGATAAAACTGGGCCCGATACTGGTCGACATCGCCGTTCTGCAACGCCAGTGGCGCCGGCTGATTCGCTCCCGCATCGTTCAGAAACGGCAGCAGCACGGCAATCGCCGGATGCCTCTGCCCACGCCGTCCGGCCTGTGCGTCCATGTCCGCCGCCGCATCGCCGCGGTCCAGTGCAAGCATTGCATTTTCGGCCTGGCCCGAGGCCTGACGATCGTACGGATTGCGCGCAAGCGCGTTCTGCGCCACGATGATCGCGTCGGAAAACTTGCCTTCCAGACGCAGCAGCAGCGCGCGCCGCGCGCCGATCGACGCATCCAGCGGATAGCTCGCGCCCACCTGCTCCAACACCTTCAACGCTTGCGGATAATCGCCCGTGGCATTGAGGTCATAACTCGCTTCGGCGAGCAGTCGAGTCCGTTCGCCGGCCCCGGCGGAAGCGTCTCTTGCATGTCTCGATGCGTCGGCAGCGGCCACTTCCGCTCCCGCTTCGCGATACAAATCGGCGAGGCGGACCCACGCCTGCGTAAACTTCGGGTCCAGCTCCGTCGCATGTTGCAACGCCGGCAGAGCATCCATCGGACGGCCGCCCGTAGCAGCGCCGAGACCCGCAACGTACGCCCGGAGGGCCTCGACGTTCGCCGTGGCGTCGCGCGCCAGCGGCAAAGACGTGCGTGCGAAAGTCTCGCTCTTTTCCCCAAGCCCAAGCCGGATTTGCGCAGCCAGACGGTCGATGGCGTCTGCAATCCGTTCGCGGCTGCCGGAGGCCTGCTCCGCCCGCAACATCGTTTTGCCTGACGCAACGTCGTAGACATCGGCGCTCACAACGTACGCTCCACCTCGCCGGCCGACATCGCCAAACAGAAAACTACTCGCGCCGGCCGCCGCCGCAATCTTGCGAGCATCCGCCAGCGTCACCGGATCGGCGCTGCGCAGGCCGGTCGCCTCCGATGGGCTCCCCGTCAGCGCCAGGTGCGGCGACTGTGCAAGGTCCAGCCGCAGGCCTTCCAGCACAACGCCGTCGAGCGCATTGTCGCCGCTGTGGTTCGCGACGGAAGCCAGCATAAGCTTCGCCGATCCTGCTCCGATCGGCGTACTGGCTCCCATCCGCCACATCAAAACCCCGGCGAGCAACGGAACGATCGCGCCGGCAATTGCCCACGGCAGCCAGCGGGGAGTCGTCGATTCCTCAATCGGGGGACTGGCCGCCGCGACTTCGTCTTCCGGTTCGGTGTAGCTGAAAATCGCAGGCGGCTCCTCCACCACCCTCGCCTTCGCCGCGGAGATCTCAGCAGACGAGAGTCCCTGTACCGCAGGGGCCTCCATGCTCGACGAATCTCCAGCCGCGGCAACGCCACCGAGTTGCGATGGCCGCGTCCAGTGTGTCGGCGTCGCCGGGAATTCGCTCGGAGGCAGCGGCTCGCGGCGCACCGGACGAATGATCGAAGTTTCCCGCGACGACCGCCGCACCCCGCCGGAAGAGCTGTCGCTCGTCCGCACCTTCTCGTCCAATGCAAAGGCACGCAATACGGCGCTCGACGTTGCCTCGCCGATGGTCGAAGGCGGCGGGCTGCCGAACCGCCGGTGCTGCGCGGCCGGCTGGTTCGGCAGGACGATCCGATGCAGCTCCTCCAGCAGTTCCGCCGACGACTGGAACCGCTCCGCGCGGTCCTTCGCCAGGAGTTTGAGGATGGTCCGCTCGAACTCGATGGGGACGCCGGGATTTACGTCGCGGACCGGTGCCGGCGGGTCGTTCAATAGCTGCACGAAAATGGTCGCACTGGTTTTGCCCTGGAAGGGAACGACTCCTGTCGCCATCTCATACAGCACGATGCCCACGGCGAACAAGTCCGACCGCGCATCCAGAATTTCACCGCGCGCCTGCTCCGGCGACATATACGCCACGGTGCCGACAGTGGTGCCATGCGCCGTCATTTCCAGCAGCGGGTCGACACCGTCGCCGAGGTCGATCTTTGCCAAGCCGAAGTCCAGCACCTTCACCTGCCAGCCGCCGTACGGCTTGTCGACCAGAAAGATGTTCGCCGGCTTGATGTCGCGATGGATGATGCCGCGCGTATGCGCCGAGACCAGCGCGTCGGCAATCTCGATGCCGGTATGCAGTATCTCTTCGGTCGACATCGGACCCGACTGGATGCACGAGCGGAGGGTCTGCCCGCGCAGCAATTCCATCACCATGTATGGATTGCCTTCCTGCTCGCCCATGTCGAAGATGGTGCAGATGTTGGGATGGTTCAGTCCGGACGCCGCGCGGGCCTCCATCAAGAACCGTTCGCGGTCGTCCGCGCGTGTGTAGTCCTCGCGCAACAGCTTGATGGCGACATCGCGGTGCAGGCGGCTGTCCCACGCGCTGAACACGATCCCCATTCCGCCGCTGCCCAGGCGTCCGAGTATTTCGTAGGGGCCTACTTGTTGTCCGGCAACCGGAATCATTGCAACCCTCGCGGAGTTTTGGAGCGAAGTCCAAAACGCTCAAACCTCTCGACGAATGTGCTCATGATCGATGGGAACATAATAAACGAACGCCCGTGCCGCCGCCGCGGATGTAATCCAATGGCAAATGAGCATCGCACGCCACACTTATAATCGGTGAGTGAGCATCAATTCCGCACAACTCCGCCACCAGCATCTCCTCTTCGACGCGGACGACACGCTGTGGGAGAACAACATCTACTTCGAGCGCGCGATCTCTGCGTTCATCTCCTACCTCGACCACCGCGTCCACACCGGCGAAGAAGTCCGCGAGCACCTCAACCTCTGCGAGCGCGCCACCATCGCTGCTCATGGCTATGGGTTGAAGAGCTTCCACCGCTCACTCGTCGACTGCTTCGAGCAACTCTCGGAAGGCCCTATCACCCCCGAGAAGCACGCCCGCATCGTCTCCTTCGCCGACTCCATCGCCGAGCAGGAGATCGAGGTCCTGTCCGGCGTCCGCGAAACGCTCCTCGAACTCCAGCAGCGCCATTGCCTGATCCTCGTCACCAAAGGCAACGCCGACGAGCAAAAGGATAAGCTCGAACGCTCCGGTCTGGCGCCGCTGTTCTCAGCTATCGAAGTACTGCCGGAAAAGCACGAGAGCGCCTACCGCTTGCTCGCATCGCACCACGGCTGCGAAGCGCAGAGCACATGGATGATCGGCAACTCACCGAAATCCGACGTCAATCCCGCGCTCGCCGCCGGACTCAACGCCGTATTCATTCCGCACAACTTTACCTGGGTACTCGAACACGAAATCATCGATGCTCCGCCCAGCGGGCAGCGGCTCCTCGAACTTTCCACCTTCGCCGATCTGACCCAGCACTTCTAAACTCTACGGCTCGTCCTTATAAATCCCCATCTGCACCGGGCCGCCCTCCACCAGCCGCGCCCGGAACATCCCCGGCGTATTGAATCCCCAGGCCAACTGTCCATCCGGCGTCAGCGCAATGACGCCGCCATCGCCCTTGAGATCGGTCAGCTGCCTGCCGATCACATCATCCACCGCCGCCTGTAGCCGCATGCCCTTGTACTGCACCAGCGCGCAGATGGTGCGCGCGACGGTCAGCCGTATGAAATATTCCCCCGTCCCCGTAGCCGAAACCGCGCACGACTCATTTGAAGCGTAGGTACCGGCCCCGATGATCGGCGAATCTCCGACACGGCCAAACCTCTTGGCTTGAGTTCCTCCAGTGGTCGTCCCGGCGGCAATATTTCCTGCACGGTCGCGCACGACGATCCCCGTCGTTCCCCACTTATGGGCATCCGGCCCCTCCAGTTCCGCAACCGGCTTTCCCGGCTCCGGCGGCGCGCCCGCGGGCCGCGGCGGAATCGGCCGCCCTTCTCTCTTCAGTTGCCGTATCAATCCCTGCCAGCGCGGCTCGGTGAAGAAGTACGACGGATCGACCTGCTGCAAGCCCACGCTCGCCGCAAACTCATCCGCGCCCGGGCCGACGAGCATCACATGCGGCGACTTGTCCATCACCGCCCGCGCCAGCGAGATCGGGTTCTTCGTCCGCGTCACTCCGGCGACCGCTCCAGCCTTCAGAGTCTTGCCGTCCATGATCGCCGCATCCAACTCGTTCTTGCCGTCCGCATCGAACACCGCGCCCTTTCCCGCATTGAACAGCGGATTGTCCTCCAGCATCCGCAGCGCGGCTTCCACTGCATCCACCGAACTCCCGCCCTTCTCCAACACCGCCGCAGCAGCGTGGATCGCCTCATCCAGCCCGGCGCGATACGCCTTGTCGCGCTGCGGCGTCATCGATCCGCGCTCGATCACGCCCGCGCCGCCGTGCATGACGATCGCCCATTTGCCCGCCGGCGCCTGCCTCACCAGCGGCGCCTGCTGGCCTGCGCCAGCTATCGCCGTAAGACCGGCCAGTAGGCCGATCAGAATCCGCATCGTGTTGCGCATCGTGTCTGCTCCCGCCAAAGTAACTGTACCCGCAGTCTACTTCTCCAGGCGATTTATGGCGACTCCGCAACTCGCCGAACGCCTCTGCTACAGTGCTATACTAGGCATCGGATCGCGCGTCACTCCTGTCGCACCTATGCGGGTGGCAGGCCTCTAAGCGGAGGTGGCGAAATTGGCAGACGCACTAGCTTGAGGTGCTAGCGCCGCAAGGCATAGGGGTTCAAGTCCCCTCCTCCGCACCAAATTCGATGGAAAATGACGAGGGCCAGCCGCAATAGGTTGGTCCTTTTCTGTCGAGGGCCGCTGGCCGTTTTCGGCCCGCTCCAGGCGAAGTGGCGATGTGTCGGATGGCCGCGTCTGCATTGAGTTGCAATGTCTCCCGGTGATACACTCGATATTGGATTGGAGTGTCGCACAGGCACCGGTCCAACTCATATTGCCGTGCGCTGAGGCGCGGGCTTCGGAAGGCTTTTCCAGTTCATGGTTATTCTGCTCGTCATCATTCACGTTATCGTCTGTTTGTTCCTGGTTGGCGTTGTTCTTGTACAGCAGGGCAAGGCGGGGGACCTGGCCGGCGCGTTCGGTGGCCAGGGTTCGCAGACGGCATTCGGCCCCCGTGGGGCATCCAATGTGCTCACCCGCCTCACCACCTGGTCGGCGGTCATCTTCATGCTGACCTCGATCGGCCTCACAGTAACCATGTCGCGCGCGACCACCAGCCGTTCCGTGCTCTCCGGCCTTTCCACACCGGCCAAGAAGTAGACGGCCTCGATACGTCCGAAAGCGTGGGCCACGGCCTGCGTTTTTCGTTTAACCGCCGGGATTTCAGGAGACGGCCATGATCCGCGAAACTTTCCCCGTCGGCATCCTGCAATGCAATTGCACTATTCTCGGCGACGAGACCTCGCGCGAGGCCATCGTCGTTGACCCGGGTTATGAAATTCCGCGCATTCTTACGCTGCTGGCGCGTCATCGACTGACGGTTCGCCAAATCGTCGTCACCCACGCCCACATCGACCACATTGCGAGCGCCCTCGCGCTGAAGAAGATCACCGGCGCTCCCATCATCTACAACCAGGCCGACCTGCCGCTGGTCGCGATGATGGAGCAGCAGGCTGGCTGGATCGCCGTGGCGACGCCGGAAGTAGCTCCCCCGGACCACTCCCCCGCCGATGGGGAGATACTGTCTGTCCGGGGGATCGAAACCACCATCCTCCACACCCCGGGCCACACCGAAGGCAGCGTGAGCCTGTATGTCCCGCAAGCCGGCCTGCTGCTTGCCGGCGATACGCTCTTTGCGGGCTCGGTTGGACGGACCGACCTGCCGGGGGGCGACTTCAGAAAGATGCTGGCAAGCATCCGCGAACGGCTGCTGCCGCTGCCCCCTGAGACCGTCGTCGTTCCTGGACACGGGCCCGATACTACTATCGGAGAGGAAGTCTTTTCAAATCCGTTCTTGCAGTAACTTCGTCATCCTATGGATGAACAGTTCTGGCAGCGCGGACGAGGAATTGGCCCTCCTTTTTGTGTGCCACATACGGTCGTAAAGTGAGACCGCACCGGCTTCCTCGCCACCCTCCCAACCTCGCCCCCCACGCAGACTTTCGCGTGGAAGCCACACGCCCAACAGGTAATCCCTGCCTTGCCGATGTAAGCGCAATCAAGCGCCAACGGCGCGCTCTATACCAGCCTATGGCGAAGCCGTACGTTCGATAACGCCGAAAAATAAAGCGCTGAAGGCGCGACCTATATATCTCTGCGGCAGGAACCCGCAAGCAGCCACACCGTAAAATAACCGTAGTGTCTCACCGCCTCAAACCCTCGCAATACGCCGTCCTCATCGCCATCATGCTCACCGCATCGGTGGGAGACTCCCTCCTCGCCCGCGGCATGGTGCAGGTCGGCCACGTCGACATCCACCACCTCGGCCTCCTCTGGCACGCCCTCTTCAACCCCTTCGTCGACGCGGGCATCGTCCTCCTGATCGGCTTCTTTTCCTGCTACACAACCGCCCTCAGCTGGGCCGACCTCAGCTTCGTCATGCCCGCCACCGCGTTCGGCTACGTCGTCATCGCGCTGATGGGTAAGTTCTGGCTGCACGAGCAGCTCTCACTCTCCCGCTGGCTGGGCATCGCGCTCATCGTCTGCGCGGTCGGCTTCGTCGCCGGCGGTCCCTCGCGCACAGAACACGGAGAACCAGTGCACCCCGAGCTCGACCAAATGGACGCCGGGGCCGCTCGCTGATGCACCCCGCAGTTCATTCCGCCGACATGCTCAAAGTCTGGGGCGTCATCGCCTTCGTCGCCGCGCTCGCCGTCGCCGGCGAAGTCCTCATCGCCTCGGGCATGAGAGACCTCGGCGACCTCGACCACATCCGCGCCCGCGTCGGTCTCCTCGGCACCATCCGCGCGGTGCTCAGCAGCGTAAAGTTCGTCATCGGAGCCCTCTGCATGGCCTTCAACTTCTTCGCCATGCTCTTCGCGCTCTCCATCGCCGACCTCTCCCTCGCGGGCCCCGCCATCGCCTCGCTCACCTACATCGGAAACGCCATCGCCGCCAAGTTCGTCATCGGGGAAAAGGTAGACAAACGCCGCTGGCTCGCGACCGGCTTCGTCGCCGTCGGCGTCGTCCTACTCACCCGTTGAGCCCAAGTTGTCAAGCCCTCCAGCCTGTGCAAAACTCCCAAACCCCGCATAAACATTGGCAAAACTAATTTCCAAAACTTGGCGTGATTTCTCTCTCAACTAGCTACAATTAAATCAGCACTCAAAACTGAACAGGAGACCTCCCGACGCCAACCACGCCCAGACACCTCTACGCTCAATCGCTCTAAGCTCTGAGCTGTCCAAAACCCTCGCTCCTCAACCCCTCTACCCTCGCGCCGGAACAGAAAGGTAGGTGTACTCCCTCATCGCTCTCCGCCCTAAACTGGAACCTGGCAACTGAAAACTCGCAGCTCGTAGCTCGTAGCTCGTAGCTGAAAATCGACCCAAAACCGCCAATCCAGCCGCTAACTTCTTACCGGAGAATATTTTGACGACGAAGCCATTTGCAATCAGTCGCTTGCAAGTGGTCGCCGCCCCTGGGCTCAACATTCTAAAGCACTTATCCCCGGGCAATAGAAATGAGGGAGGGGGAGGGGGTGTCCC